>Ga0310836_100148_pt1 | contig 82334 bp, 78 predicted proteins | sample SM_ome_4_FD_201310 | JGI IMG/M metagenome (GOLD analysis project Ga0310836, IMG submission 201310) | Sorghum-adapted microbial communities enriched on stacked mutant (SM) sorghum from Joint BioEnergy Institute, Emeryville, California... ... | reverse complement strand
TTGATCTTGGCATGAGCGAGGACGGCTCGTTTTGGCTTGAGTTCCTACGGAAACTGGTCGCTCGGGGACTTCGAGGCGTGCAATTGGCGATTAGTGATGCTCACGAAGGGTTGCGCAGAGCGATTGAGCAGGTTCTGGCGGGCGCCACTTGGCAGCGTTGCCGTGTTCACTTCATGCGCAATGTCCTGAGCCAGGTGCCGAAGTCGTCGCAATCGATGGTCTCGTCGATCATCCGGACGATTTTTGCGCAGCCGAGCCAAGAGGCGGCTGTAATGCAACTCCGACAAGTCGCCCAGCAACTTCGTGGGAAGTTCCCGAAAGCCATGGATATTCTTGAGCAGGCAGAAAGTGACGTACTGGCCTACATGGCCTTTCCCAGGGAGCATTGGCGGCAAATTCATTCCACCAATCCGTTAGAGCGCTTGAATCGGGAGATCCGCCGACGTTCTGATGTGGTAGGGATATTCCCGAATCGAGAATCTGTCATCAGACTGATCGGTGCCATTTTGATCGAGCAGCAGGATGAATGGACCGTCGCACGCCGTTATTTCAGTCTTGAATCCATGACCAAAGTTGTCCAAGGAGAGCAACTCCCCCTTGCATCCACTACGCTCTTGCAGAAGTAAATCTAGGTCATGCAGTAGAAATCGATTTTACACCACTTGACGGGACACTACCTGTTAAGAATGCAATCAACCAATGAAAAACAGGCTTTATGCCATGTATCATAACCTCTTTTGTGCCATCATCTAACACATGTCAGGACTGCCGATTTTTATCGCCTTTATAATCGGCGCTGGAAGGAGGCGATAAATGGTGCGGCTCACCGTTAGCGAGGCGCTGTCGATCTATCCGTTGTCGGAAGCCAAGCTGATCGCGGGCGAGAAGGGGACCGACAGAACGATCCAATCCATCAACATCATGGATGCCCCGGATATCGCGGACTGGATCAAACCCGGGGAATTGCTGTTTACGACCGCTTATCTGCTGATGAAAGACAGCCCGGATGACATCGTCTGCTTCATCCACAAGCTGAAAACCCGGGGGTGCGTCGGGCTTGGCGTAAAACTGGGCCGGTTCTGGAACGACATTCCGCAAAGCGTCATCGACGAAGCCGACAAAATCGGCTTCCCGTTGCTTGTCCTTCCGTACCAATTCACCTTCTCCGACCAGATGAACGCCCTGTTTGACGCGGAACACAAGAAAAACACCCAACTGCTGCAATCCGTCCTGCACAAACAACGGGAATTGATGAAGTATGCCCTGAAAAAAGACGAGGATCCGGATCTCTTCGCGGCGATCTCCGGGATTTTGGAGTATCCGATCGCGGTGGTAAGTGCCAGGGGCCGCGTCTACTACAACTCCAGCCCGTTCCCGGATGCGGCGCTGACGCTCGGGATGCCCTGGCCGGAAAACCCGCGATGGGTGAAGCAGGGGCCGTGTTACCGGATCCCGCTCATGCAGGATGGCAAATGTTACGGATTTTTGCTCGTTTTTCCCGGTCACCGGCGATCGATGAAGGTGGAAGAAGGGCTGTTTCACCAGGTCGCGGAAATTTTCACGTTCCACCTGGGACGCAGCCACGAGGAACAGGCGGACCAGGTCATGCAAAACGAACTCGGCGCCCTCCTGATCCAATATTTGCAGCGCAAAATGCCGGTACACGTCCTGATCGAGCACGGCGGATTCCATTTTGCCAGCGGTCCGTTCCGGTGCGTCTGGATCGCGTCCGCAAGTCCCCGTCCCGCCCCTTCCATTTCCGAACGGTTCAGGCAAATTCGCCATGAACTGCGATACCATTCCCGGTTGCGAAAATTCACGGCCCAGCATTTTGAATTGAAAGACGGCATTTTTTCGATCTATTCCTTGACCCCCGGAAGCAGGGAAGAGGAGTGGATGGATTCCCTTTCGGCGCTTATCCATGCCGAACAGGCCGGCGGCCACGAAACAGACGGATTGCAAATGTTCATCAGCCGGCAGAAAATGGCGCCCGACCGGTTGGTTGAAGCGTACGAAGAATGCCGCGAGGCGCAATCGCTGGCCAACCGGCTGAACATCACCGGCAAGTTCATCCCGTACGATACCGTTGAATTTTCCATCGTCTTTCAGCACGTGTCCAGGGAGATCATGAAGGCGTATTGCGACAAGCTGCTGCATCCGCTGCAGGAGAAGGAGGCGGATTACGTGCAGGAAATGATCAACACGCTGGAAGTGTATCTGAACAGCAACGGTTCCCTGCACGACGCGGCCAAACAGCTTCACATCCACCGGAACACGGTGGCTTACCGGCTGGAGAAAATCAGCGAATGCCTCGGCATCGATCTGAAAAACTACAACGACATCGCGAAGCTCAAGATGATGTACGCCTTCCGGAATTTCATGGATCGCGGGAAAGCCGGTTGAGTCCACAAAACGTGGGCGCGCGAAACAAAAACGAAGACCAAAGTTGGCAGCACACACAAAAAACGGCGGATCGATTGCGCGTTCCCCGAATCCATTCTTACAATTCGGTCAAAACGGACTTCAGGGGGAGTGGCCATGGAATTGTGGAAGCTGTTTTGGTCGTTCTGCACGGCAACGCTGCTCGGATACGGGGGAGGGCCTTCGATCATCCCCCTGTACGAAGATCAGGTCGTGAACAAGCGCGGATGGATGTCATCCGAGGAATTCGGGCAGGCGCTGGCGTTCGGCAATGCCCTGCCCGGACCGATTGCGACCAAATTGGCCGCCTACATCGGTTACAAGGTGGCCGGCTTGTCAGGCTCCCTGGTTGCCCTGGGCGCAGTGGTGCTGCCGACCGCCCTGGTCATGGTTGCCCTCGCCGGCGTCATGCTCAAATTGAGCAACAATCCGTACATCAAGGGCGCAATCCGCGGCGTTCAGCCGGTCATTTTCGTCATGCTGGCCATGCTCGCCTACGACTTTGCGAAATACGCGTTCGGGCCAGGCAAAGGGCCGGTGGTCGTCCTGCCCCTGCTGATCGCCGTCGGTTTTTTCATCATGGTGCAGTATTACCAGTTGAATGCGGTTTGGGGCATCCTGGCCTCCCTGGTGATCGGCGCGTTGTTTCTCCGGTAATTCGATCTGGCTCCATCATCCATCCCGGCAATGCGGTTTTCCGCGGCCGGGATTTTTTTGCGTAAGGAAATATTACGTGTTAGTTTCCGTGATTTCGATTCAGATCTGTGCACAGGGAACAAAAAATAAGCCCCGTTTCGTATTTGGTCACAATATTGTGTGATATAAATTGACGCCATAAATTTCCATTGTTAGTATTGATAACATCAAAATCACATTAAATACTGAAGGGACGGGTGGTGAATCGAAATGCTGGCTGAAAAGGCAACCGCATTGGTCAACCTGGAACAGCTCGAGAAGGTGTACCCTAACGGTACCGTCGCCGTCCAGGGCGTGGACCTGGAGGCAGGGGAAGGCGAGTTCATCTGTTTCGTCGGCCCTTCCGGCTGCGGGAAATCCACCATTTTCAAAATGATTGCCGGTTTGGAGCAACCGACCGGGGGACATCTCGAAATTTTCGGGAAACATCCGGACGAAGCGCGGAAACGGAACGAAATCGCCTTCGTGTTCCAGGAACACACCCTGCTGCCCTGGAGCACGGTGGAAGCCAATGTCATGTTGCCGCTCGCGCTGAGGAAGGTTCCGAAGAAGGAACGGGAGGAAGCGGCGCACAGGGCTTTGCGGCTGGTCGGCCTGTCCGACTACATGAAAGCTTTGCCGCGGGAACTTTCGGGCGGCATGAAGATGAGGGTATCCATCGCCCGTGCCCTGGTTTCGCGGCCGAAGCTTCTCATGATGGATGAGCCGTTCGGCGCGCTGGATGAAATCACGCGGCAAATTTTGCAGCAAGAACTGCTGAACATTTTGCAGAAGGAAAAAGGGATGACGGTGTTGTTCATCACCCACAACGTGTTTGAAGCGGTCTATCTGTCCACCCGGGTGGTCGTGATGACGCCGCGTCCCGGCAAAGTGTCCGCCGTCGTGAACATTCCCGAGCCTTACCCGAGGGACGACGCGTTCCGCACGTCGCCGGAGTTCGGCAAGTATGTGGGCCTGGTCCAGCGGGCGTTGAAACATTGAGGAAAACGGACATTGGGAGGAGGAGAGAGGCCGTGACCGTTCGGTGGAAAGAGGAGATCGTTGACGAGATCATCGATCTGGTCGGGGTGGAGCAAGTCAAACTGGATCCGGAAACCCGCGAAAAGTTGTCCAAAGATTACTATTGGTATTCTCCGGTGCTGAACGAATTGCTGAAGCAGAAAAGGGCGGATGCCGTCGTCATACCTTCCAGGGAAGAGGAGATCCCGGCCATTCTGGCGATGGCGTACCGGCATCGCGTTCCCGTGACGGTGCGCGGGGCGGGAACGGGCAATTACGGTCAGGCGGTCCCTCTCCATGGCGGGCTCGTCCTGGATTTGAGCAGGCTGACCGACGTCCTTGCCGTCGGCGACGGGTTTGTCACCGTCCAGTGCGGCATCCGGCTCAAAACCCTTGAAACGTATTTGCGGAAGCGAAACCTGGAGCTGTGCATCTACCCGAGCACGTATGCCAAGGCGACGATCGGCGGGTTTGTCTGCGGCGGTTCCGGCGGCATCGGTTCGATCACCTGGGGCAATCTGTGGGACGGCAACGTCCTGGGCGCGGTGGTCCATACGATGGAGGAGCAGCCGAGGCGGCTGACCGTATCCGGCGACGATCTGACGAACTACATCCACAACTACGGCACGACGGGCATTCTGACGCAGGTCACGATCCGGGTCGCGCCCAAAACGGATTGGCTGCAGGTCGTCGTCCAGTTTGCCGACGGGGAATCCGCCATGCGTTTCGGGGAGAAGCTGGCCAGGGACGACGGGGTCCGCAAGCGGCTCGTCAGCATTTCGGAGCACCCGATTCCGCGTTATTTCATTCCGCTCGCCAAATATTTGGAACCCGATGCCACGGTCGCCCTGCTGGAAATCGAAAACGGCAGCGAAGCGGCGGTTGAAGCGATGGCCGCCGAATGCGGCGGCCAAGTGGCGCACACGATTCCTCCGGACCTGTACCAGAAGACGCTGGGGCTGTCCGACTTCACCTGGAACCATACCACCCTGTGGGCGCTGAAAACGGATCCGACGATCACCTATTTGCAGGCCCAATTCGACGGACACCGTTACATTGAGCAGATGAGGGCGATCAAGGAGCGGTACCCGGACGAAGTGTTGCACCATTTCGAATGGATCCGCAACAACGGCACCATCATGCCGACTTCGCTCCCCATCGTCCGTTACCGGAGCAAGGAGCGACTTTATGAAATCATCCGGTTCTTCGAATCCCTCGGCGTTCGCATCTTCGATCCGCACACCTTCGTGCTCGATTCCGATTCCAGATCCGATTACACCAACATGATCAAAAAGAAAAAAGTGAACGATCCGCTCGGATTGCTCAATCCGGGAAAAATCAAACTTTTGGGTTGATTCGGAAAAAAGGAGGTACACCGACATGGCCGTCGACAAAACGGAGTTGCCGGCGCTTGCATACGGCAAGCTGGAAGCGAAGGAGAGGGAGAAAGGGAAGCGGGTGACGCGGCAACGTCCGGCCGCCAGGTGGTTCAACAAATTGTTGCCGCCGCTGGTCGCATTCGTGGTGTTCATCGGCGGCTGGGAGCTGATGGCCGGGCTGGCCGGCATTCCGCACTACCTGTTGCCGCAACCGAGCGACATCGTGCGGGCCGCCGTTGAAAATGCCCGCAACCTGGGCGTTTCGGTTTTCACGACGCTGTCCGAGGCGATCATCGGCTTCCTGTTCAGCATCGTGTTCGGCGTGCTCGGCGCGGTGCTGCTGGCTTCCAACAAGCTTGTTGAAAAAGCCGTGTTCCCCTACGCCATCATTTTGCAGACGATTCCCATCGTGGCCGTCGCGCCGATCATCGTCATCTGGTTCGGTGCCGGCGCGAATGCGATCATCATCATTTCGTTCCTGATCGGGTTTTTCCCGATGCTGTCCAACACGCTGATCGGACTCAACTCGACGGATGCGAACCTGAAAAATCTGTTCTTTCTTTATAACGCCTCCCCGTTTCAGATGATGTGGAAACTGCGTCTTCCGGCAGCGTTGCCCTACATCGTGGCCGGTTTGAAAATCTCCTGCACCCTGGCGGTGATCGGGGCCATCGTCGGCGAATACATCGCGGGAATCGGAGGAGGCAAAGGCGGGCTCGGGTACGCCATCACCGTTGCCGCCACCCGCCTGCAGACGCCCTACCTGTTCGCCTGCGGCCTGTCTGCTTCACTCATGGGCATCGGTTTCTATCTCCTCGTGAACGCCTTCTCCAAGGCGATGCTCAGTTCGTGGCACGAATCCGAAATGGGCAACAAATGAAGGGAAATGAGAGAAAAATCGCCCGCGATGATGCAAACCGGGCAAGAGGGAGGAGAAACCATGACGAATCGGAGAAGACGCCAATCCCGCCGCCGGCTGTCTTCGGTGGTCGTCTTTGGCATCATCATGGTGTTGCTTTGCCGAAGTAAAACTTGGAGGGACGCACCTTCTATCTCTCGCCCGGCTCAGGCGACGAAAGAAGGCTGGCAATATGATCTCGATCATGATGAAGAAATCGATCCATTCGCCGGAGAGGAGGGAGGCGAGTTGAAAATTGGCGACATTCACGTTGAGATTGACCAGGCATGCACGATGCGGGACGGGACGACGTTGTATGCCGACATCTACCGGCCGTCCGGCTCCGGCCCGTTCCCGGTGCTGCTCATGCGCCAGCCTTACGGCAAACAACTGGCATCCACGGTAACGTACGCCCATCCGCTTTGGTACGCCCGGCAAGGATTCATGGTCGTCATTCAGGACGTGCGCGGAAGGGGCAAATCGGAAGGCGTGTTCCGTCCGTTCGTGCAGGAAATGGAAGACGGGTATGACTCCGTCGAATGGGCGGCAAACCTCCCGGGATCGAACGGCAAAGTCGGGATGTACGGCTTTTCTTACCAGGGCAGCACCCAGTGGGCGGCACTGGCCGCCCATCCCCCCCATCTGGCGGCCATTGCGCCTGGCATGTGCGCCGCGGATTTGTACCACGGCATGTTTTACCCCCACGGACGCTTCCAGATCGGCAGTTTCCTGCCATGGGCGTTCCAACTGGCCAGAGACGCGGCGAGAAGGGCGGGGGACGGGGAAACGGAATTGGCCTGCACGCAGATCATGCGTCATCCGGATGCCTTGCTGTGGCGGATGCCGGTGGGCGAGGAACATCCGATTTTGTCCCGCTACTTTCCCGAATATTACGAGTGGTGTTCGCACCCCGTCTATGACGGATATTGGGAAGAACGAAACTGGATCAAGGCGGCGGTCGACTCCCCGGTGCCTGCCCTGCATGTCGGCGGCTGGTACGACAACTATTTGACCGGAACGCTGCAAACCTGGGGAGCGCTGCAGCAGAAGGGCATGACATCCGAATGCTTCCATCGCCTGATCATCGGCCCGTGGGTGCACATCCCCTGGGGAAAGAAGGCCGGCGGATTCGATTTCGGTCCGGATGCCGACGGCAACCTGCATCTCGAACACGTCCGGTGGTTTCGCCACTGGCTGGTCGAACCGGATGCGGAATTGGAGAAGGAACCGCCCGTCCGGTATTACGAATACGGCAGCCGCCGATGGCGCACCGCCGGGCAAGCGCCGTTCGGCAAACGGGAAACGTCGGCAGCCGGGATCGAACCGGAAACGGAACAACGGGTGGAACGGTGGGTGCTCGGCAGCCGCGGATTGCCCGCCAACGGCGCTTCCGGAGGCGGCGTTCTCGCCAGGGAACCGGCAACAAGGGAGACGGCCGTCGACGCCTTCGTGTACGATGCGAGACTGCCGATGGTTTGCGATTCCTATTTGCCGGTCGACCGCAGCTCGCTGGAAGACCGGTTTGAAATCTTGAACTACACGAGTGAACCGCTGGAACGAACGTTGCATGTCGCCGGCGCGCCCCAACTCTCCGTCTGGTGCAAGGCGATCGGCGGACCGACGGATCTGGTGGCCGTGCTTACGCTCGTTGGCCCGGATGGAACGTCCCGCTTCCTGTCCATCGGGCGGACGGAAGTGCCGGCATCCGGTGACGATCACGACGGGTGGTTCGAGGTGCAGATTCCCATGCGGCCCTTCGCCGCCGAACTGCCGGTCCAATGCCGCATCCGCATCGAATTGACCGGGAGCGCATTCCCGCTGTTTGCCCGTCAACCGAACGGCATGCCCCAGGAGCGGCTGCCGGAAGCCGGCCCGGGCGATTTGCGGATGGCGACCGTGGCCGTCCTGACCGATCCGGTACGGATGAACGTTCTCGGCCTTCCGGTCGGACCGCTCAACCCGAATGAACCCTTGATCATCCATCTCGAATCCAAAACCAAGAAAGGATGAGGAACCATGATCATGACGAAGGAAATGTTGGCCGGTTCGTTGGCCGGGTGTCCGGTGATGAAAATTTCGCCGAAGGACACGAACAAATTCGTGTTGCTGTGCGACGGAGAGCAAGCCGGATTCGTGTCGGTGGTGGAAATTTTTGATGCCGGCGGGAAGACGCCGCCGAACATTCACATGGAAGCCGTGGAATATTTCTACGTGCTGAAGGGGGAAGGCATCGCCTTCGTGAACGGCCAAAGCGTCGACCTGAAACCCGGCTCCTTCCTGATCGTGCAGCCGGGGCATACCCATGAAGTGCACAACACGGGGAAGTCGAAGCTGTACTGCCTGACCACCATGGTGCCGGACGAAAAATTTTCCACCCTCATCAAATCCGGCATTCCTGCCGAACTGGACGAGGAGGATTTGGCCGTTCTGACCGCTTGATGCCGGAAGAGGAAAGGCGGGGTTGTTTATGTTCAAACGGTACGAAGGCGCCGCCTGGGAGGAAAGGTTTTTGCCGCGCCTTACCTTTCCGGAAATCCGGGCGCTTCCGAAAGACCATGCGCTGGTCATTCTTCCCGTGGGCGCCGTCGAGCAACACGGCCCCCACATGCCGGTCATGACGGATTCCCTGATCGGCGAGGCGGTGATCACCCGCACGCTGGAGCGGTTGCCGGAGGATGCCGACATTTGGCTGCTGCCGCCCCTGCCGTACGGAAAAAGCAACGAACACCTTGACTTCGCCGGCACGATTTCCCTTTCCGCGTCCACCTTGCTCAATGTGCTCCTGGACATTGCAACCTGCGTGAAAAGGAGCGGATTTCGCCGCCTTCTTCTGCTCAACACCCACGGCGGAAACATGGATTTGCTTTATGTGGCCGCCCGGGAAATTCGCATTTCGACCGGCCTGATGGTGTTCTATGTCAGTCCCGGCAGCCTGGCCGACCTTACGGATCTGTGCTCCGAAGAAGAACGCGAATTCGGCATCCATGCGGGCGATTACGAAACATCGCTCGTGATGGCCGTCAAACCGGATTGGGTGCTGCCGGACAAACGGGTCGCGGAATTTCTGGATGTGGGCGATTTCGCGTACCTGACCCTGGAAGGAAAAATCCGCTTTGCCTGGGTGATGAGCGATATCTCCGAAACCGGCGTGGCGGGAGACGCCACCCTGGCATCGGCGGACAAGGGAGCAATCATCCTTGATCGCATCGCCGATGCCTTGGCGAAGGCGCTGCAGGAAATCAGCACCTTCGAAATTACCGACGTAAAAACACGGCCGGAAAAATCCATAGACAAAGGATGTTCATGACATGACGGATCAATGGGGCGCATTTTGCCATCCGCGCATGGTGGTTGATCCCTTGGGGAAAGGCCCTCTGGACGGGCTGGCCTTCGCCGTGAAAGACGTTTTCGACATCGAGGGTTATGTTTGCGGCGCCGGAAGCCCGGATTGGAAACGGACGCACGGGCCCGCAGACCGGCATGCGGAAGTGGTCGCGTTGCTTCTGGCCGGCGGGGCGAAACTGGCCGGCATGACGCACACCGACGAACTGATGTTCAGCCTGAACGGCGAAAACTATCATTACGGCACGCCGAACAATCCGAAGGCGGTCCGGCACATTCCCGGCGGATCGTCCAGCGGATCGGCCGTTGCCGTTGCCGCCGGACTTGTGGATTTCGCCCTGGGCACCGATACGGGCGGTTCGGTCCGGGTTCCGGCCAGCTATTGCGGCATCTACGGAATTCGGCCGACCCACGAGGCCGTCCCGGTGAGAGGGGTCATTCCCCTCGCGCCCAGTTTCGATACGGTCGGTTGGTTCGCCAATGACCCGCAAACGTTGCTGGCGGTCGGGCGGGTATTGCTGAAGGGCATGCGGGACGACGCCGGCGGCCGGCAGCCTTTTCGTCGTTTTTTTGTCGGGAACGACCTGTTTGCCGTTCTGGAACCGGACGACGAACGGGAACTGGCGAAAACCGTTCGGAAGCTGTTCACCGCCGTTTCTGTCACGCCGCAGGCGGTGACGGTGGCCGAAGAGGGACTGGAGGAATGGATGCGCGTGTTCCGCCGGTTGCAAGGTGCGGAGATATGGCAAACCCACGGGGAATGGGTCCGTACGGCGATGCCGCGTTTCGGCCCGGGCATTGCCGAACGGTTCAGCTGGAGCAGATCGCTGCAGGACAGCGACATGAGCGGGGAAAGGGCGGCAAGGCACAACATTCGCGCCCGCATGCTGGAACTGCTCGGGGACGACGGATTGCTTGTCCTGCCGACCGCGGCCGGAACGGCGCCTTTGCGCAACACGCGAGGGGCGGTCATGGAAGCCAAGCGCAACCGGACGTTGATGATCAGCTGTGTGTCCGGACTGGCCGGCTTGCCGCAGGTGACGATGCCGTGGGCTTCGGTCGGCGGGCTTCCCCTCGGCCTTTCTTTCGTCGCCGCTCCCGGCCACGATTTGCGGCTGCTCCGTTTCGTCGACGAGCTTGCCCGGAAAACCGGTTTGGCCTGCCGCGAGGGGACACCGGAAAGCCTGGTCCGGCAGCCTTGAGGAGAGATGCGGATATGTTTGGCGCGTCCCGGGGATCGGGCGGCTTCCGGGCGATGGTCGTCAGTCCCCATTATCTCGCCTCCGCGGCGGGCGCCCGCATGCTGGCATCAGGCGGCAACGCCTTCGATGCGGCGGTGGCGGTCAGCGCGTGTCTGGGCGTCGTCTATCCGCACATGACGGGGATGGGCGGCGACAGTTTCTGGTTGACCTATCACGCCGCCGAAAAGCAGGCGCGCGCCTACAACGGCAGCGGCCGGTCCGGCCATTTGCTCGATCCCGGCCTGTATGCCGGAGAAACGCAGATTCCCGTGCGCGGCATCCGCAGCGCCATCACCGTGCCCGGCATGGTGGACAGCTGGGAAGCGATCCACCGGGCTTACGGGCGGCTTCCATTCGGCGAAGTGCTGAGTCCAGCCATCCGGTACGCCGAATCCGGGTTTCCGGTGTCCACCGGCCAGGCGGTTTTTACGGAGCGAGCCCGTGCCGATCTGGAGAAAGAGGCGCGTACCGCCGCCGTCTACTTGCCGCACGGTCGCGTGCCGAAGCGCGGCAGCCGGTTCGTCCAGCCGGATCTCGCCAGAAGCCTGAAGCTTGTGGCTGAACGGGGGAGGGAGGCGTTCTACAAAGGAGCGATCGCCCGGGAGATCGCCGCGTTCATGCGGCGGGAAGGCGGCTGTTTGACCCTCGACGATTTTGCCGAACATGCCGGCCGGTGGGAAACGCCGCTGTTTGGCCGTTACCGCGGGTACACGATCGTCCAGGTTCCGCCCAACTCGCAGGGCTTCACCGGACTGATGATTTTGCACATGCTGGAACATTATGATTTGCCGGCGATCCGCCACGGTTCCGCCGATTACTATCATCTTTTGATCGAAGCCGCCAAACTCGCCTTTCGCGATCGCGATCCGCATTTGACGGATCCGGATTTTCATCCGGCCCCGCTTGAACGGTTGTTGAGCCGCGCCTATGCCGCCCGCCTGGCGGGCGAAATCCGGATGGAGCAAGCCCGGCAGATGTCGACGAAACCGACGGGCAGCGATACCGCCTACGCGGCCGTCGCGGATGCCGAAGGAAATGTGGTGTCGTTCATCCAGAGCCTCTATTTCGAATTTGGATCGGCCGTCGTGGCCGGCAACACCGGGATTTTGCTGCAGAACCGGGGATCCTTCTTCTCCCTCGATCCGAAGGATGTCAACCGCCTGGAGCCCTGCAAACGGACGTTCCACACCCTGATGCCGGCGATGGCGCTCATGGACGGCAAACCCGCCATTTTGTACGGGACGCAGGGCGGAGAGGGGCAGCCGCAAACGCAAACCGCCGTCATCACCCGCATGATCGATTACGGCATGCATCCCCGGGAAGCGGTCAGCCAGCCGCGCTGGCTTTGGGGAAGAACGTGGGGCGAGCAGCGCCAGGATTTGCGGATGGAGGCCCGGGTCGGCCGGGCGGTCATGGAGGAACTGAAGAGACGGGGACATCCGGTCCAACCGGTCGGAGACTTCCACGATTGCATGGGCCACGCCCACGCCATCCGCATCATGGACGGCGTCTGCATCGGGGGAACCGATCCGCGTTCGGACGGGGAGGCCGTGGGATTGTAGTTGTTTCCGGAAGGGAGGAGAGAAAGATGCACGTTATGGGAAACCGCCGAAAACATTGGCTCGTTTCGCAGGATCATGTGGACATGGCCGTGCCGGAACCCGCTCCGCGGCGGATCACGCTGGAGGCGCAGCCGCAGCGCATCACCCTCAATTTGCGGAAAACCGCCATCATCATCGTGGACATGCAAAACGATTTTTGCAGCCAGGGTGGATGGCTCGATTACATCGGCGTCGACTATACGCCTGCGAGGGCGCCGATCGAACCGCTCAACCGGCTGCTGCCCGCGCTCCGTTCCGCGGACGTGCCCGTGATCTGGCTCAACTGGGGCAACCGCCCGGATCTGCTCAACATCAGCCCATCGTTGCTTCACGTCTACAACATGACGGGAGACGATGTCGGGCTGGGCGGGAAAATTCCGTCCACCGGTTCCGCCGTGCTGGAGAAGGACAGCTGGGGAGCCGCGGTGGTGGACGAACTTGTCATCGAACCATCGGACATTCGCGTCGACAAATACCGGATGAGCGGGTTTTGGGATACGCCGCTGGACAGCATTTTGCGCAATTTGGGCATCGACACGCTGCTGTTTGCGGGAGTCAACCTGGATCAATGCGTGCTGACGACGCTGCAGGATGCGGTCTGCCTCGGGTACAACGCCATCCTGCTGCAAGATTGCAGCGCCACGACTTCGCCCGATTATTGCCGGGAAGCGAGCTATTACAACATCAAACAGTGCTTCGGATTTCTCTCGTCGGGCGGGGCCGTCCTGGTCGCTTTGAACGAAAATTGAAGAACGCGGGACCATTGGCAACAATCCTGTTCAGGCAAAAAGGGATTTGGCATTCCTTGGCGAAATGATCGAAGGACAACGTGCAAATCCACAGGAATCGGCCTGTCGGGATGCAACGAACGGCGCGGCCAAGGAGCGGAGAACATGCAGATTCACACAACGACTGCGGCAACTAGAAGGCACGACATCGATTGGTTGCGGAACATGGCCATTCTGCTGCTGTTTCCTTATCATGCGGCCAGGGTGTTTGACCACTGGGAACCGTTCTATGTGAAAAGCGCGGAGCAGAGTTTGGGTTTGAGTTGGTTCATTTCCGTCACCGGCTATTGGTTCATGCCGCTGTTGTTTTTCCTGGCGGGCGCATCGAGCCGATATGCGCTGCGCGTGCGAACGAACGGGGAATATGCAAGGGAACGGATCAACCGGCTGCTTGTTCCCTTCGTGTTCGGATTGTTGTTGATTGTGCCGCCCCAGTGCTATTTTGCCTTGAAACACCATCAACGCTTCTCGGGCAGTTACCTGGAGGCGCTCGGAGTCTTTTTCACGGATTTCGGGGATTTGTCCGGGTACTACGGTTCGTTCACGCCCGCGCATCTGTGGTTCATTCTCTATCTGTTTGTGATCTCGCTATTGTTCCTCTGGTCCAGAAGCGTGTGGGATGCGCTGTCGAACCGGGCGTTCATGACGAAAAAATGGGTGCTGCTTCTGCTGTTTGTTCCGCTCACCGCCGCCGAAGCGTTGCCGAGTGCCGGAGGGCAAAATCCGTTTTCCTTTTTTCTCCTTTTTGTGGCGGGATATCTGTATGGGGCTGACGAGAAAGTGGCGGAATGGACGGCCGGCATCCGGTTCAAATGCCTGCTCGTTTTGCTGCCGTACGTCCCGCTTTGGGCGGCCTTGTCGTATTTCAATCAAGGGGCCGATGACTTTGCTCCCGTGTCCATCGTCCTAGCTTTCATGCGCAATTTTGCCTTGATTTTGACGTTCGCGGTGATTTTGGGATACGGACGGAAACTGGCCCATGTTCACGGCAACGTTCTCTCGTACATGAATGAAGCGGCATTTCCGCTTTACATCTTGCACCAGACCGTCCTGGTCGCCATCGGTTATTCTGTCGTGCAGACGGATCTTCCGCTTTCTGTGCAATTCGTTGTGATTGCATTGTCCACATTCGCGGCCAGTCTCGCACTCGTTGAAGGAATCCGGCGCTGGCGGTTCACCCGGTGGATGTTTGGCATGAAGCGGGGGAAGAGGGCGGCCCGTTGACGGGTGTCACGAATGGATGATGGATGCAGAAAGAAGGACGGCTATAATGCCGTCCTTTTTTGATGCCGTGATGGACGGGTGTATGTCCGGTTTGCTGCAACCTTTTCCATTTTGAACCGTCTGTGAAAATGCAAATGGATCCAGAAAATCCAACGATTGCAGAGGGATGTCGATGAAATTCAAGTTGACAACCTTGGCTTCCAATTGATGGAGGAGGGAGGATCAGCGCCGTGACCGTTCGTCGATTGATGATGATGCTGTTGGTGATCCTGGTCCCATTTCTTGATTTGACCGAAACGCCAACCGTTTCGGCCCGTTCCCCTGAACCTCCGGAAGGGGCGAGGGAGTTTGCCGACCGTCATTTCCGCGAGTTGGTCGAAAATCTGGTCTTTGCCGGTGAGCCGGAAACGTGGGGATTCAGCGAGGACAAGGGAACCATCACGTTCGGGGAACTTGTGCCCGTCTACGGGTTGAACACGGACTTTGCCCGGGGTGCATCGGACGACATCCTGTCAGGCAAAGAACCGGATTGGGTGGCGGTCATCTTCCAGAATGGACGTCCGGTCAATGCGATCGGGACACGGAAAAATTCCGAAGGCGGATATGGGTTGGCAGCCGTCGGCTATCCGCCGGAGCTGCCGTACGGATTGCTTCATGTCCAAGAGGATGATGTCATCGTGCACGTATTCCCGGTCGATCACTATTACGTCTACTCGAAACAGGCGGAAATCGTCAGGAAGCTGGAGGCAGACAACGGATCTTCCCGCCTGGGCGAGCCCATGACGAAAACGCAATTCCAACAGGTGTTGAAAAACCGGCTGTTCCCGGAGCAAGAAAAGCGTATTTCCAACGTATCGCTTGCCGGGTTGATTTTGGTGCTCGTTGTCATCTCGTTGGGCGGAGGGTGGTTGTTTTTCGGAATCAGGCGTTGGCGTGCACGACGGTCATCGGTTTGACAGGGATGCCGCGAGCCGAAAAAGGATTTGACAAGGCATGAAAAAACAACAGGGGCGCCCTATCAAAGGCGCCCTTGCGTATTGGATTGATGAAGCCGGCCGACCTTATTGCAGTCTGAAATAGATGAACGTATCTTCATACTCCAGGGTCGAATCTTGCCTTTGGATGACCATGTAGTTTTCTTCGTTCTTGTAGACGGGCATCAGGATTTTGCCGGATGCCGAATAGGACTTGGAATCCCCTTCATAGACCTGTTCATGGTTCGTGACGCTCTCGGCGTTTCTGCCCAGCGATCCGTCAAACCCGAAATCCCGGCCGCCAATGATTTTGAACCCGCTTTTCGTTCTGACTCCCCATACACTGGGTCTGTAAGTTTGAAGGTACTTGTAATCAAAGTAGGACTCGGCGCCTTTTTTGAAGGTGGCATTTTCCACTTTGAGATCCACGTCGATCGACACATAGTCGATTTTGGGATCATCTTCGGGCCGTTTGAAACCCATGTTGGCGATTTCATCCCGTGAAATGGGCGTAACTTTCGTCACCTTGATCGTATATTTGGCGGAATAATGGTCGAAGCTTCCGTAATTGTAATAATCCGTGAATGTGAAGGCGGTGCCGAGTTTAACCGGATCGTCCAGCGTTCCTTTATTGCTCGAGGTCGCAGAGGAAGAGCTGGATGAATGGTTCGAACCGGACGAGCCGGACGAGCTGGTCGAACCGGATCCGGATGTTCCCAAAGCAGGGCCATTGCTGTTGTCATTATACGGAATGCCGGCCGTTTTGGAAGTGGTGATCGTAATGGTTTGCGTGGAACCGTCCCAGGAGATGGTGGCGCCGGTGGCTTCCGCAACCGCCCTGGTCGGCAAATACGAATAGCCGTCTTTGACAATGGGGGAGAATTTCTTGCCGTTGTGGTCGGTTGGCGTCCAGGGTTTCCCGTCCAAAACAAATTTGATGTTATGGTTGAAATGTGCCGTGATCTGTTGAATGCCATCGCTAGCCAGAACACCTGCAGATCCGAAAACGAGGAAACATGCGACGATCAGTGCGACGAGACGGGATTTTTTGATAAACATTTCTCATCCTCCTCTAGGGTTGTATAATACTGGAAATGTTCATGGAAAATATTACTGCACCAAAACCCAAAAATCAACATTTTAAGATATAAATAGATATCTTGTGGTAACTTTAGGAAGTTTAGTAGTTGTAAAATTTCAGGTGCGATATGGCTGAAAGCAGCCATCCTGTTTACATAACATACATTATGACAACATCATGATCCCCTTTCTTCCCGGGATGATTCCCGGACGATCCCGTGATGTTTGCTGCAACCTTTTTCCAGTTTGGAACGTCTCTGTATGCAAACCATGCAGAGAAGAGGCAAGCAGGCAAAAATCAATCCGGACAGGGAGAGAGAAAGGGAGGTCGAAAATGTTGAAAAGGGTTGTGATTCTCGCGTGTTTTCTGATCCTGTTCCTCGTCCTGCTTTGGACGGGCAAAGCCATCTCTTCAAATGAACCGCCCTTGCCGTCCGTCACCGTTGACGGAAAAACCGTGAACGTATATCGAGGTTCCTATTGCTGGAGCGGACCAACCAGCGGCATGTGCGTCGATTCGATTTCTCCGCCGTTATTGATCGAACATCACGGCAAATCTACCGCTAAAGTCCCTCCCGGTGCGATTTTGGTCATCGAATTTGACGACAAGCCCCTTGCCGTTTCCGATCACGCCAATCTATGGCAGGATCGCAGGCTGACGGCGTCCGTTGCTCTCGACGGAAACAAACTGACCGCGCCGATGGAAAAAGGCATTTACATTTATGACATCAGCGCATGGTGGGAGGCGGGGAGTGCAAGTTTTGTGTTCGGCATTGAGGTGGAATAAATCAGATTCGTTTGGAGAAGCCCGCGTTCATGGCGGGTTTTTTCTTTTTGCGAGGAGGGATTTCGGTATCGGGACGGATGCACGACTTACCGCGACAAGTGTTGACCCAGGGTGACATCAAACTGTCACCTGTTCGTCCTTTTCCGATCATTCGATAATAGAGTAAGGATGTCCGATCGAGGGCGGCCGAGTGAAGCCGTTCTGCATGGATTGCTGCAGGCGGAACGAACCGTTGAGAGCGGATCATTTATGTGGGGGAATTGAAGGAGCGGACGTTGCCGTGAAAACCAACTTTCATCCAATGATCTGCCGCGAAGGCAAAGACTTGGCCCGCTGCCTCGCCTTCATCATCGAAGGTGATCCTGATGGCTGCAGACGGCGTGGCATGCGCCAAAAAGGAAGGCAAAGGATCCGCGAAAAACATTGCATCGAGCAACGAAACGAAGCGCGTCTGACAATTGGCTGCACGTTTCCCTCATTTTTTTCAAGCAGAACACCCTGGCTCCGAACGATGGAGTACAGGGTGTTTTGACTGGCTGCGCACATTCATTTTTATCCGGATGGCCGTACAATCCAACGAAGGCAGCAATTAAGACTGTTTCCGATGTAGCATTGGATTAAACGATATCAAAAGCTACCGGCGAAGATTTTAAGCCAGTATTATCAATTTCTACACACTTTGCAGCAAATGAATACCTGGAGTAGGTGAAGCAAAAACAGCAAAGAAAATTGAAAAATTAGCTGCAGGAACAAAGGTTTTCAATGCGAATCACTTGGCGCATGATCGGTCCTTAACATAATAGTTAACATAATATATATTATCGGACGTAGTGAATAAAAAAGAAAAAATCAGGACCTCAAGCATTTTTATACATATATAAACCTAAAATTAAGTGATAACATCATGTATTTCGAATATGGCCAACTTCCTCCCTCACGGACGCCGGCATCCATAATCGAATCATCCTGCAAATCATTTTGATCTTAATGAAGATTCAATGCGATTCCATTGTCTGTTTGAACAAATGGCTCAAAAAAAATCCCGCATTTCGCGGGAATGTAACATGTGATTCCGATGCACCGGTTTACTGCTCGAACTGAAGCGCTGCGAACGTGACCGGGCCGATGAGATATGCCGGAAGCGTTCCCTGCACCCTTCTGACGAACAGGAAATAACGGACTTCACCCGTACTGGGCGGGACGTCGACGTGGATGAATGAGGCACCCGAACGCTGCAGGTCGAGCCCGGCCAGTTCGATCGCATCTTCCACCGAAAAAATGAGTTCCGCATTTCCCGTTCCCGGCAAATCCCTGTAAATTTCGTACACGACCCGGGTCGGCTCCAGGTTTGACCCCTGCCAACCGACGACACCGGCCAGAATCACCAGGTTGCCGGCCCGGCGGATGTTCAGGGCGTGGGTTCCGTTCAGGCTGGCGACCAGATGCCGGATGGTGGTCGATTCAGGCGGAATGGGAACTTGCGTTGCCTGAAACCGGTTTCTCGGCAGCAGGACGCGATATTTCACCTCGACGATCGACATGCTTTTCACCTGCCTCTCCTGATGTGGTCAGAGCGCGAGTTTTCTCTCTCCTTGTCCACTCCCGCTCTCACTGAGACAAGTTATGCAGGTGAAAAGAATGTGACATTGGACAAGTTGATCAATTTGCCGAAAGCAATTTCCTTTTCCTCATTCGCCTGCCGCGTGCTTCACGGGTTTCTTCCAATATTGCTCGTTGCCCGGCAAATCGTCAAACCAGGTCGCGTCCTTCGGGCAATCCAGGATCATGAACTTGCCGTATTCGCCGTCCCTCGACTGGTGGTATTTGAGGTAGGCCTTGCCGTTCTCGATGGCGAGAATCTCGATTTTTCCGGAAGAATGGCTCATGGACAGCCGTACGCGCTTCCCTAGGCCGGACGTGCGGGCTTTCGCCTCCTCCACGATCCGGTACACGCGTTCGAGCGGCAGGACGAAATCGCGATTTCCGGCGACGGGACGGTTGACGAAGAAGTAATAGGGCGTCACCCCTGCCCAGGACAACTTGTCCAAGAGCTCGCCCAGGACCGCGGGATCGTCGTTGATGCCGCGCAGCACGGGCGTCTGGTTGACGATGATGGCGCCCGCGTCGTGCAATGCTTTGATCGCCTTGCGCGCTTCGGGGGTAATCTCCCGCGGATGATCGATATGGGCCATGACATAGATGCGTTTTTCTTCGGTGGAATATTCCCGGATCAGGCTCAGCAGTTCCGGATCGTTGTAGATCCGCATCGGGTTGAACACCGGCATTTTCGAACCGAGCCGGATGATTTTCACGTGGTCGATTTCCCTCAGCCGCGCAATGATTTGCCGCAGTTTCAGCGTGGCCAGCACGAGCGGATCCCCGCCGGTGAGCAGCACGTTGTTGATTTCGGGATGTCTCCGGATGTATTCGATGCCCGGTGTCACGTCGGCCATCGCTTCCTTGACATCGTTGCGGAACAGCCGTTTGCGGAAGCAATACCGGCAATAGGCGCCGCACACCTCGGAGACGATCAAGAGCGCGGTGGTGGTGTACTTGTGCTGGCAACCCGGAGCGACATAGTTGGCTTCCTCGTCGGAAGCATCCCATCTGCCGTATTCCAGCAGCTCTCCTTCATTCGGAATGACGAGCCGGCGAATGGGATCATTCGGATCTTCCCAATTGATCAGGCCCAGGTAGTAGTCGTTGATCCGGAAGACGAATTTTTCCGTGATTTTCTTCAATTTCTTCCGTTCTTCCTCGGGAATCATGGTCAATTTGTCAATGTCGCTAATGTAGCGAACCCGCTCCATCATGTCGGCATCCTCTCCTTCTTCCCTGATTATTTGGATCGGGGAACAGAAAGACCCCTGCGGGGCGGTCACACCGTCCGCCAGCAGGGGTCTTCATGGCAAGGTTTGGCCATGATGAACACGGGGAAAGAAAAAGACCCATACGGGTCCTGCTCAATGCACAATCACGCCATTGAATTGACCCATCTCCCTGCTGACGAGGTTAGCTGACGGGCTCGGGCTCGATGGTACCCTACATTCCCTTCGGCAAAGCCGTCGGGAACGATTCGCCCCACAAAGTGGTTCCCCCGCTTTTCGGCCGAATGGTGGGCCGAAAATTAAGCGCATGATTATGTTACCTTATAATTCCCAATTTTGTCAAAACCTTTTTTCAGAATTTTCATATCATTTCCTTGATTTTGCCGCTCATCCGTTTGTCTGCCACGAGGATACCTTCGTCGCTAATCGCCACAATGACGTCGGACAATCCGATCACATATACCGGAATGTCAAGTTCATTGATCACGTGTACGTTTCGGGCATCTTCGCTGACCACGCCTTGTCCAATCACGGCACGGTCCATCTCGCCGGTGAGCGATTGCCAGGTGCCGAGATCTTTCCACATGCCTTCGTAAACAAGCGCCACCATCGATTTCGATCGTTCGGCCAATTCATAATCGAAGCTGGTGTTCGGCAATTCCGAAAAACGTCGCGACAGTTCCGCGTAATCCCGCGGCAAATCGCGTTTCTCCAGCCATTCGAGCATCAATCCGAGACGGAAGGCGAACACGCCGCAATTCCACAGCGCATGCTGCCCGATCAGCAGTTTCGCCCTGGTTTCGTCCGGTTTTTCCACGAAGGATTGGATGGCCACGAGTTCCGGTTTATTCCCGGAACCCGTATTCCCGGATCCGGCGGCGGGCACGAGATACCCGTATTCGCCGGAAGGGAACGACGGTTTGACGCCGATGAGGGCCAGCTCGGCGCCGGTATCCGTCAGCGTCTTCTCCAAATGCCGGACGTGGCGGAAGAAGGCATCCTCCGTGTACGTGTCGGCCGGCAGGATGCAGACGACCTCTTCCCTTCCGGCTCCCAGTACGCTGTGCAAATAAGCCGCCGACAGCGCGACGGACGGAAACGTGTCCCGGCGTTCTGGTTCCACGATGACCGGCAACCCGTCGCCCAGCTGTCGGCGGAGCAAGGTTTCCTGGTCCCGGACGACGGCAAGGCAGGCGAACTCCGCCATTCCCGTCTTTCGCAACTGGCGCCAAATGCGCTGGAGCATGGAGCATCTGCCCCCCTGCCCGTCCGGCAACAGCTGCAAAAAAAGCTTGGAACGGGCATCCCCGGACAACGGCCAAAGCCGTTTGCCCGCCCCGCCGCAAAGCAGGATGATGCGCATCGTGAACCTCCCATCCGTCAGCGGGATGTTTTCCCCGCCCTTTTTCTGCGAATCGTCCGTTCGATGGCACGTTTCATCATCACGCCGGCCCGTGTCCAGGACCATTTGGCCGCGTCCATCCTTCCCCGTTCGCCTTTCTTCTTGCACAGCGCCGGATTTTCATAGGCACGCCGCATCGCCTTTTTCAGGCTTTCCAGATCGGCTTCCGCCCACAATTGCCCTTTCTCACCGAACAGATGGCGGAACGATCGGGACAGGGTTGATCCCCGGTTTAATGAAGCCAGGGTCGAGTTCAACCGGTACGGCACAAGAAAGGCGTTGTTTTTGTTGAGAAAATCCATCTGGCCGCCCCATCCGGTGGCGATGACGGGCAAGCCGCTGGCCATCGATTCAAGGAACGGCATGCCGACCCCTTCCCCCCTCGTCGGCAGCACGAAAGCGTGGCTTTGGGCGTACAGCCGTCTCATCGCTTCGTTGCTCAGACGGTTGGCGATGATGACGACGGGGGCCGCCCGTTTGCGGATGCCCAGCTGCCGCTTGTAGGCGGCGATCCGGTTCCGGATGTAGGCCCCGGTTTCCCTGCCGGAATATCCGTTCGTTTTGATGATCAGCCTGACGCGGTCGTTGGCGGAGAAAGCTTCCCAGTAGGCACGCAGCAGCGTTTCGGGATTTTTCCGGTGCTGGAATCCGAAGACGGAAAGGAAGGTGAACGGCACGCGGTTCGTTTTCGACGGCCAGATCCGTTTCAATCCGGCATAATACCGGGCGTTGACGCCGTGGGGCACGATGTGGATCGGCACGCGCACTCCGCTGTTCCGGAGGGCTTGCCGGTTGTGGCGGGACGGAATGAACACGGCATCGGAAGCGTTGAGGGGGCGCACCCACCGTTTCGGCACCCGGGTCGTCTCCCAAACCGTGTTGACGATGAAGGTGTCGAACCGTTTGCGTTCCTTGGCGGCGTTCAGCTGTTCCGGCGTATGATGGAAGATCAGCACCCGGTGGATTTTGCCGCCCTTGCCTGCTCCTGCTTCCGTGTTTACGGCCACCCGTACGCCGGCGCGGCGGAGCGCCTTGACGTACTCCCGGCTGGCATGGCCGATGCCGGATTGAAGATGCACAGGACCTTTCCACACGACCCGATACGATCGCGTCAAACGGTCCGACCTCCTTTCCCCCTGAAGTATACTTTCCGTTCGTGGAACGACAGCGACCGGTACGACCGGGCCAATTTCCGGATTCGGCTTTCCGGAACGTTGCGCACGTCCACGGTCATTTTTTTGTTTTTCGCCGGCAACCGGATCACGCTTGCGGGATTTTGGGCGTACACGTAGTTCCCGTACGTTTCGAATTCGGAGAAACCGTACGGTCTTGTTTTGTCGATGGACCGCCATATGGCGTCGTACCAGCGCTTGCCGTGGCGGGACTCGATGAATTGCTTCAGTGCCGCCAGTTTGCGCCGGTTGAACAGCATGTAATGGGTGACGAACGAGCGCGAAGATGCCCTGTTCCTGCCCGTCAGCTTCCGGTACGTGCGAAAATATTCCGGCCGGCTCCAGTTTCGGCAATAGAAAACGGTCTTCCCGCCGCGCAGAAACCGGTGGGGCCGGATCAGCACCGTATCCGCGTCGATGACGAGGAAGTGTTCCGTCTTGCACAGTTTGTCGCCGTTCAATTTGAGCAATTGCTGATACAGCCAACCGGAAAGTTCCCGTTTTTTTGGCCGGTACGGATAACGGTTTTTGGAAAAGGGCAAAAGGCGGCGTTCATCGGCAAACGTCACTTTTTTCTTCCTGCACAAGGCCATGATGCGTGAATCCCGGGGAGCGACGACGTAAATGCGCCCGATCGGATGTTGGACGTGTTTTCGCGCGGCGTCGATGACCCTGGGCAACGTTTTCAAGTCTTTCGGGACGGCCGGGATCAGAATGTCCAGTTTCATCGAGCGATTCCCGGCCGTCATGGTTTTCGTCTCCTGAGCAAGTATTTGCCGTACAGAACGGGGTTTTCGTACGTTTTGCGGAACGCGGGCAACATGCCGGCTTTCCGGAAACCGTACCGCTGATCCCGGGCGTTCATTTCGATGAAGTACACCTTGCCCGTTTCGTCGACGCCGACATCGAGGCCGACGTCCGCCAGATGTTTCAGTTTCTCTCCCAGATGCCGCGCCATCGACAGGGACAGGTTTCTGACGTTGTTCGCGATGAGCGACGGACGGGAAAAGCTGCTGCGCAGCAGCACTTCGGTCCGTTTGACCGTTCCGCCGCGTGCCACGTTGGTGACGGCGCTTCCCTTGCGCGCCACTTTGCCGAACATGCCGACGACGTGCCAGTTTCCGTCACCGCCGCGCTGGACGGTCACGCGGATGTCATACGGCTTGCCGTGATATTTGGCCAGCCGGATCGCCTGTTGGATGAGATAGCGCCGGCCGCCGACGGCCCGATGGACGATGGCCATCATTTTGGCCGGCCCCGCAACGATCGGCTTGCCCCTCCCTTTCAGCTTCCAGGACCCGGATCCGAGTTTGACGAGCTTCAGGATGCCTTTGCCGACGCTGCCGCTTTCCGGCTTGATGAACAACCCGCCGAACCGTTCCATCATGTTTTTCAGGCCGCTTTTCGAGTATCGAACGGTCACCGGCAGGTGGCTGGCGTATCGGTCCCGCAATTTGCGATGAATCGCGTATTTCGAGTAGCGGGTTTTGGCGTTGTACACGTATCTCGTTCGGTTCAGCCAGGCAAGACGCTTGCGGGATGCAGCGGAGAACGCCATCGTTCGGTTGTGGATGACGGACGGGACCGGATGCCGTCCAAGCACGTACTTGCCGTTTTGCCATCGGTAACTGAGCGCCCGGTTCGCATGCGGACGGATCTTGTTCAGGTTGAGGTAGACGATGGAGAGGCCGTGTTTGGCCGCCGCCCGGTTGTACAGGCTGATCCGCTCGCTTCCGGTCCGCCCTTTTCGGATGCCGCGAAATACGGCGGGATCCACCAAAATGCCCAATGTGCCCATGAAGTTCCCTTCCTTTCCGGATTGTGCCGAAGGGACGAGTTTTGAATGGTTGCTTCTTTAGCGTATGTTTTGGCGGTCGTCCTGTCCGGGCGATTGACGTCAACGTTCGGCCAAACAGTTGAACGCCCGGCAGCGGCCCGGAAGTCCGGTTGCAGGCCGCCGGGCGCCCGAAAGGAAAACTCCCGGCAAAGCAGCAACTTTGCCGGGAGTTTTTCCGTGAAGGAATGATTCTCGTGATCAGTGGATTTCCAAATAATCAATGAAGATGTCCCAGGTTCCGTTGTCGGCGGTCAACACGAGCTCGACCAACTGGTTGCCGGTTCCATGGCTCACGTTGTAAAGGGTGTAGACAGCCGGATAAGGGCCTCCATAGTAGAACGTTCCCTTGTATTGCCCGCCGATGTACAGATCGACCCGGGCCATGTTGTTGTTGTTGGACGCCCCGCGCAGCGAGAAGTTGTGGGTGCCGCTCGTGAAATTCTGGGTGTAACTGATCTTGTCGCCGTTGGCATACAGGGCGACACCGTTGAAGGGGGAACTGATGTTGCCGGCATACGGCCCGCTCTTGTTCATGCTTTCGGCTTCCACGCGAATCGGACCGCCGCCGCCTCCGGGCGGATTTCCTCCGGGCGGATTGCCTCCGCCGCTTCCCGGCGGCGTGATGGTCAGCGTATTGCTGTAAACGGTGGCGCTGCCGCTGCTTTGATAGCCTTCCACCGTGAGCGCGACTTCGTACATTTTGCCCATTTGCATGCCGAGGCTCTCCCATTTCTTGAAGTGCTCGCTGACGGAAATCGTACCGCTTGTCCGTTTCGAGGTGCGGACGCTCCAGTATTGCCTGAAGGTTTGGGTGCCTCTGATGGAGGGCTGGTTGATGCGCCAGGTTTCATAGATTTCGTAGGTGCCCCCATCCACCGTGATGGTCCCTTTCGGGCTTGCGCCGGGCGGCCGCCAGGTGCCCCAGCTGTCCACGATGTAGTATTCGACCAGGGGATCCACCGTCCAGCCGTACACCGTCAGGTAGGAATTTCCGTTCGGCTGGTAGTCTGCCCCGTAGGTAATGGAGATGTTGCCGATTTGCTGGTGGGTTTGCGTTTCGTCGAACTTTTTGCCCTTCCGAAACAGGATGTTGTTCACGTTGCCCCAGGAGGCGCTGAAGGTGCCTCCCGCCGTCAGGGTCATGCTTCCCCAACCGCCGCTGTCTTTCCAGAATTCATAATCATAGCCGTCATGGGTGCCTGTCTGATTGCTCGTGATCGTCATGGCATGGACCACGGTCACGGGAGAAGCGATTACGAGACAAAGAAGTGCGAGAAACAACATTTTACTCTTCTTTCTCATCATCGATTCCTCCTTTTTTTTCATTGAGACATACCGGCACCGACCAATTGGCACTGATGGCTTTTGGCCAATCACCTCCTGTCAATCAATCTTTGAATGCGTTTTCACCTTGCATAATACCATATATTGGTAGTGATGTAAACTAATATATACTCTATTTCCATAAAAAGATAGAGCTTCCTTGGAAGCTCCCTCGTCAATATTGCTTATCCAATTAATATTTAATGAAATAAACAAATGAGGGGTGTCTTCCCTCATTCATGTTCAACGGCAAGCACAATCCGGTTGCCGGAAGGATCCGCGGTACGCATGAGACCGTCCTTTTCCGCAACTACGGCGCCAAGCGCCTTGATCCGGTCAATCGCCTTCCCGCGGGCTTCCGAATCCGGATATACGATCGTGTACTCGCGCAACCCGGCGCTGTTTTCCGGCGGCGCCGGCGCGCCGATGCCGTTCCAGGTGTTCAGGCCGATATGGTGATGGTAGTTGCCGGTTGACACGAACAGCGCGTGGCCGCCGTATCGGTTGACCACTTCAAATCCAAGCCCGTCCGCGTAAAACCTTTCCGCTTCATCCAGACGGGCAACGTACAAATGAATGTGTCCCATGATCGTTTCCGGCGGCAATCCGCCCCACGGCTGCCTTCGCACGCCGCCGAGCAAATCCCGGAAATCGAGCGGATCCACCGCCATGGACACTTCCCGGTTTTGCCATACCCATTCGGAAGGATCACGGTCCCGGTAAATTTCGATGCCGTTGCCGTCCGGATCGTACAAATACAGCGCTTCGCTCACCAGATGGTCGGCGGATCCGAGGGGAATGTCCCGTTCCGCGAGATGCAGCACGATTTGCGCCAGATGCTCCCGGGACGGGAGAAGAAGCGCGAAATGATACAATCCGGTCGTCCGTCGCGGCTTCGGCACCGCGTCATCCAGCTGCTCCAGCGTGACCAGGGCATGCCTGCCGTCCGCCGTCAATTCGGCCATGTTCCCCTGTCGGGACAGGACGGAAAATCCGATGATCTCCCGGTAAAAATGGAGGGCGCGATCCAGGTTTTGCACTTTGAGATGCACATGGCTGACGTACGTGGCCGGACTTTTGTGAAAAGACACCTTCAACGCCCCTTTTGATTGGTTTTCCCCATTTTACCAGAATCGTCATCCGGTCGGCAAAAAAATGCCGGTTTCGCAAAACCGGACTACAATTCGTAAAACGTTTCTTCCATTTTCGGCAAGCGGACTTCCAGAATCCCGTTTTTGACGGCGGCCCGGGCGCGCCGCGGATTGACCGGCCGGTTCAGCGGCACTTCACGCCGGACATCGGGCGGCCATTCGACTCTCAACCGGTGTGAGCCGATCAGCGTTCGCACGTCGCTGCTTCTCACCCCGGAGGGCAGAAAAATGCGGGCGATCAGATGGCGATGGGTTTCGAACATTTCAACACGGGACATGCCCGACACCGCCGGCTTGCGGGCGGCGGCGACGCCCTCGAACGCCCGGTCCAGCGCATCCTGCACCATTTTGCCGACCGGAAACGGAACATTCATCATGTTCCCCATGCGCAAATCGTCTTTCAAAAAAGGAAAAGCCCGGGTCATCCACTCTTCGAAACGGGTCCAATCCCATTCCGGGCCGACCGTGTTTCCGCGCTGCTCTCTCTTCATGTTGCCACTCTCCTAGGCGTTGCTGGCCGTCGAGCTGTCGATGACGTCGGGATCAATCGTATTGTTCACGTTGGCGCCGTTGAGGGTGTTGACCACGTTGCCCACATTGGCACCGCCCTGCCCCGCGATCGATTTCGATGTCGATTTGGGCGAAATGTTGAGCGTATCCCCGAAGTTGATGATGCCCTCGTTGCTGTTGATGTTGACTCCTCCGACGATGGAAGGCACCGTTCATTTCTCCTTTCCCGCCCCGGCCGGAGGCTCCCGGAACAGGTGGCGGATATGTTTGATGCGCGATTCGGCCAGGAGTTCGCAGCTGGAACCGACCTGGATGATGACGGAACTGGACACGGCGATGATACGGATGCTGCCGACATGGACGGGCGGTTTAGGCAAGTCGCGTTTCATGACCAACCGTTCGGCCACGACGGGCAGCGGAACGGGTCGCGAATAGGCGGCATAATTTCGCATGGCAAATTCCCCGAAGGGAAAGATGGCCTCTTGCCGCTGGACGGCCAGCACCCGGCTGACCGGAGCCAGCCGCTCGGTGTCACCGATCTCGATGGCGGATGAGTTGTCAACGCTCAGGACGGACAGTTCCCCCACCACGGATTTCCGGACGTCACCCATCGCCGGAAACACCGTCCTGCCCGTTCGGCTCCGCTTCGAGCGGCGACTCGAAGACGGACACGAGGTGTGCCCGGACGAGATCACCGACCAGCAAAACCGACGAGACGGACATTGCGAGGATCGAAACGGATCCGATGGAAAGCTCGCCGCTTGTCACCGCCAATTCCAGGTTTTCCATGCTATTCCTTCTTCCCGCCGTTCAGATGTTGGATGTATACGTCAAACGTGCCCAGGATGTCGGCCTTCACCTTTTCAAAAATTTCCCGTTCGAGTTCTTCGGCCGTTTTATCCGTGTTTCCTTGGGCGTTCAGGTAATGGCGAATCCGGTCGTCGATCTGCCTTTCGACATCCTGGATCACGAACTGCCGATGGAGTTCATCCAGGGAAACCGACCATTTTGCCTCCATTTGCTTCAAGGCATCCGCCGCTTCGTGTTTGAAAAATTCCGAGATTTTGCGCCGCACGGCGTCGTAGGATTCCGATTGGTCCCGGGATTCCGAATGGAGGGGGACGGCTTCATTTTCCACCACGAGTTGACCAAGATCGGTGCCGCCGCCGTCCGGTTTGACGCCGATGTGCAAATTGCCCTGCAAATTTTCCACCTTGAGCAGGTCGAACCGGTATTCGTGTTTGACGGGCTGCACGTGCTGTTTGCGAAACGATTCCCACTCGTCGCGCAGCAATTTCAACTGCCGTTCGATGTCCCGGAGCGCTTCGTTCTGGTGTTGCAAATAGGCGTGGAGTTGCGCCATGTACGTCTGCCATTCTCCATTCAGCGTTCCTCTCCCCTTTCCCGCCGCCCGGTTGTCCCGTTGCTACATCGATGGCGAAACAAGCGGAACGTAGGGTGCCAACGTTTGGCCGGACGTGCCGATTTGCGGAGCCGGAGAGGTAAAACCGCCGCTGTTCATCACCTGGGATATCGGTTTGACGATGCCGGCGGCGCCGATCTGGAAAACGGAGGCATTGGATATGCCGTCGATGCGAATCATGTGGATCTGGATCGATTGGTGGACGACCAAAATCATGCCGCACCCCTCCGGCTTACGGGCTCATGAGTTCGGGCGCCGGTTTCCGCTCGATGAAAGCCGTATTGCTGACCCGGATGACGCTCGGCGCGTTCGTCACGTACATCGTTTCGCCGGAATTGAACGATCCGCCGCCGGCGAATGTGTAGCTTTCCGCGATTGGTGCGATGATGCGGACATCGCCGATGTTGAGCACGCCGGTCATGCTGTTCACGTTGACCGTTCCGACAATGGCCGGCATCAACATTCACCCTCTGGACTATTTATAGTGTATGGTATGCCTGATTATGTATGGGCGTTCATCCTTGCCGGCAGAGGTGACGGGAAATGAAAATGGACGTGAACAACAAAAAGCTCCGGATCGGCCATGTGGCGATCCAGAGCATCGATGCGGCATCCCTGGTCCTGTTTGGCGACGTGGAAACGGTGACGGCTTCAAGCCTGACGGACACGCCTGCCGACTCCCTCATCATTGCCCCGATGGTGCCGCTCGTTCCCCCGCACGGAGGAGGCGGAGCGCATTCAGCGTGACGATGAGGGTGGCGCCCATGTCGGAAGCGATGGCGATCCACAACGTCAGCCAGCCCGGGATGACAAGCAGGAGGGCGGCCAGTTTGACGATCAGGGAAAAGGCGATGTTTTCCTTGATGACGGCGAGCGTTTTCCGGCTGAGGCGGACGGCGAAGGGCAGCTTGGTCAAATCATCGCCCATGAGCGCGATATCTGCCGTTTCCAGGGCGACGTCGGTGCCCGCTCCGCCCATGGCGACGCCCACCGTCGCCGCAGCCAGCGCCGGTGCGTCATTGATGCCGTCGCCGACCATGGCGACGTTGCCGTAGCGGGATTGCATCGCTTGCACGGCCTGCCATTTGTCTTCCGGCAGCAGTTCGGCTTCCACTTCCGTGATCCCGGCTTCCCGCCGCAAAGCTTCCGCGGCGGTCCGGTTGTCCCCGGTCAACATCACCGTGTGCCGGATGCCGAGTTCATGGAGGGCATTGATGGCGGGAACGGCCGAATCCCTGAGCTCATCCCGGACCGCGAGCAAAGCGAGCAGCTCCCGGTCCGTTCCGGCCATGATCACCGTCTTGCCTTCCCGTTGCAACGATTCCGCCATCGCAAGCCGCTCTTCGGACAACCCCCGGTGGCCGAGTTCGGTGATCCAGGCGGGGCTGCCGATGACAAATTCCGTTCCTTGCACGACGCCCCGCACCCCTTTGCCGGTAACGGATTCAAACCGTTCTACCCGAAATGCGGCGTGATCCGCCCCTTCCTCTTCCGCCTTGCGCACGATCGCCGAAGCAAGCGGGTGATTGGCGCGATGTTCAAGGGCGGCGATCACCGCGAGCAATGCGGATCGGTCGGTCTCGTCATGGAAAGGGACGTAATCGGTCACGACCGGCGTTCCTTTGGTCAACGTGCCGGTTTTGTCGAAGGCGATCGCCTTCACCGATCCCAATTGTTCGAGATGGATGCCGCCTTTGATCAGCACGCCCTGCCTTGCGGCGCGGCCGATGGCGGATACGATGGAGACCGGTGTGGATATCACGAGGGCGCACGGGCAGCCGACGACCAGCACGGAAAGGCCGAGATAAAGCCAATTGGACCATTCGCCTTCGGCAAAGAGCGGCGGCACGACGGCCACCAGGGCGGCCAGCAGAACGATGGCGGGCGTATAGTACCTCGCGAAAGCGTCCACGAATGACTGGGCCGGTGCCCGCTCGGCCTGTGCATCTTCCACCAGGTGGATGATTTTGGCGATGGCGGAGTCTTCCGCCCGCCGGGTCACGCGGATTTCAAGCAGGCCTTCCCCGTTCAGGGTGCCGGCGTATACGGCGTCTCCCTCCATTTTGAAAACGGGGATGGACTCCCCGGTAACGGCCGCCTCGTTGACCGTGCCGCTGCCCGATATGACGATGCCGTCCATGGCGATCTTTTGGCCCGGCTTGACGAGAATGACGTCGCCGACCGCCAATTCATCGACCGGCACGGGCAATTCCCGGTCTCCGCGCCGAACCGTCGCTTCCCTCGGCGCCAGCTCCAGCAGGAAACGGATCGATTGCCGCGCCCGCTCCATCGCATGGCGTTCCAGCGCCTCGCTGGCGGCAAACAGGAGCACGACCACCGCGCCTTCCGCCCATTCCCCGATCAACGCAGCGCCGATGACGGCGATCGTCATGAGGGTTCGCATGTCAAAGCGCCGCCTGGCCAAATTTTTGAACCCTGCAGCGAACAACCGGAAACCGCCCGACACGATGGCCATGCCAAAAAGCAGCGAGGTCAGCACATGGGCTTCCCCGGGCACGAACATCGACGCATACCCGAGCGCGGTCAGCAGCCCGGACACGAACCACCGGGCATGTTTCCGGTAAGCCGGCACGTTCTCCGTTGCGGATCCGGCGGACCGGCTCCCGGTGTCGGCCGGTTTTTCCGGGTAGATTTTCAGTTGTTCAAACTTGCCGGCCTCCTCCAGCTGTTCAACGGTTGTTTCCCCGTAAACCGTAATTTTCGCGGCGGCGAAATGGACGATGGCATCCTGCACGCCGGGCAGCCGTTTGACATTGTTTTCGAACGTTTTGGCACAATTTGCGCAGGAAAGTCCCTCCACCCGATAAACGGATTTTGCTTCTTTTTCATCATTCGAAACGGCCATGCTTCGGTTCCTCCCCCTGAAGTTTGCCATGGTCCGGATCATCTGCATGAGCCGGCTGCCGGCAAGCGATCCCAAAGCGTGCTTTCCGTCTTTCCGGTGTTTTGCGATCTCCGTTATTATGAAAGATTGCGTTGCACATTTCAATGTCAATTGCCATGCCTCTGCCAAAAATGAACCAAGCCGCCCGAGATTCGATCGAGCGGCATGCCCGTTTCGGAACGAATCCGGCTTTCTCCTGCTCCACAAAAAAAGAGCGGTTCAACCGCTCCAAGTCCTTTTCTCTGTATCGTTTTTCCCTGCTCCCGTCCGTTCGTCCGCCAGCTTTAAATATAGATCGGCATCGGGTCGATTTTCGCGCCGTTCTCGCGGACCTGCATGCCTTGATCGTTGAACTCGTACAGCCGGTGGATGAGCACCAGCACTTCGTCCCCGGGCTTCAGCAGTTCCTTGTCCAACGGACGGTAGCCGGTGATGGTGCTGCCCCGCGCTTCCACGACGACGAGCCAGTTGGCGCCGCGGAAAATGACGTCCTTCACGGTTCCCTTCTCCGCCGCATTGGGCAGCGAAATGTCTTTGTCCGTGCCGATCTCCACGTTTTCCGGACGGACGAGCGCCTTCGATCCGGGAAGCGGATTTTCGAACCCTTTCCATCCCCCGTCGTTCTCGATCACGGTCGATTCGCCGATGAAACCGGCGACGAATACCGTTTCCGGATTCCGGTATATGTCGATCGGCGTGCCTTGCTGCTCCACTTTCCCCTGGTTCATGATGATGATTTCGTCCGCCACTTCCACCGCTTCTTCCTGGTCGTGGGTGACGAATATGCTGGTGATGCCGACTTCGCGGATCATCGATTTCAGCCAGGCCCTGAGTTCTTTGCGAACTTTGGCGTCGATGGCCGCGAACGGTTCGTCAAGCAGAAGCAGCTGCGGTTCGGGCGCCAGCGCCCTCGCGAACGCCACCCGCTGCCGTTGGCCGCCCGACAATTGGTGGGGCAGCCGATGGGCGAGCCCGGAAAGTCCCGTGCGCTCCAGCAGCTCTTCCACGCGACGCTTGATTTCCTCTTTGCCCCGCTTCTGCACTTTCAGCCCGAAAGCGATGTTTTCAAACACCGTCATATGGCGGAACAACGCGTAATTTTGAAAAACGAGGCCGATGCCGCGTTCCTGGGGCAGAAGATGGTTGACCCGCTGTCCGTGAAACCGGATGTCCCCCGCATCGGGCGTTTCCAGGCCGGCCAGCATGCGCAGCACCGTCGTTTTGCCGCTGCCGCTCGGCCCGAGCAGGCCGACCAATTGGCCCTGGCGGATTTGAAAATGGACGTCCTTGACGGCCGGAAAGCGGCCGAACGATTTGCTCAGTCCTTCTACGGTCACATGCATCGTTTTTCTAACCTCCGTGGGACTCCGCTTTCCGCTGCTGCCATTCCACGATGCCTTTCACCACCAGGGTGACCAGCGCCAGCAGGACGAGCAGCGATGCGACGGCGAAGGAAGCGGTGAACTGGTATTCGTTGTACAAAATTTCGATGTGAAGCGGCATCGTATTCGTCTGGCCCCGAATGTGCCCGGAGACGACGGATACGGCGCCGAATTCGCCCATGGCGCGGGCGTTGCACAGGATGATGCCGTAAAGCAGCCCCCACTTGATGTTTGGCAGCGTCACCTTCCAGAAGATGCGCCATCCCCCGGCCCCCATGCTGACCGCCGCTTCCTCTTCCTGATTGCCTTGCGCCTGCATGATCGGGATGAGCTCCCGGGCCACGAAGGGAAACGTGATGAACACCGTGGCCAGCACAATGCCGGGCAAAGCAAATATGATTTTGAAGCCGTGCTCGGCGAGCCACGGGCCGAACAGGCCGTGGGAACCAAAAAGAAGCACAAAGATCAGGCCGGAAATGACGGGCGAAATGGCAAATGGCAAATCGATGAGCGTCACAAGCACCTGTTTGCCCCGGAAACGGAATTTGCTGATCGCCCAAGCCGCCGCCAATCCGAAAATCGTATTGAGCGGTACGGCGATGGCGGCAACGGTCAGGGTAAGCTTGATGGCGGCCCGGGCATCCGGCTCGGTGATCGCGTCCAGATAGACGCCGATGCCGTTTTTGAATGCTTCGGTGAAAACGGTAACCAGGGGCAGGATCAAAATGAGCACGAGAAAGGCCAACATCAGAAAGATGAGCGACCATCTTACCCAGGGGGCCTCGGTGCGATGGGCGGCGCGGGGGCGGGCCGTTGGCACGGGCGTGTCGGTCAAAGCCATGGTATCCCTCCTTGGGCGCTCAAGCCTGGAATCTGCGGGCGAATTTCCATTGCAACAGATTGATGACGAGAAGCAGGACAAAGGACAGCACCAGCATGACCAGCGCGATGGCCGTTGCGCCCGCGTAATCGTACTGCTCCAGTTTGATCATGATCAAGAGCGGAGCGATTTCCGTTTTCATCGGCATGTTGCCGGAAATGAACACGACGGAGCCGTATTCGCCGATCCCCCGCGCGAAGGCGAGGGCAAATCCGGTGGTGAGGGCCGGCAACAGTTCCGGGAAAATCACCTTCCGGAATGTGCGCCAGCGTCCTGCTCCCAGACTGGCCGCCGCTTCCTCCACTTCCGGATCGAGTTCCTGCAGCACCGGCTGAACCGTCCGCACGACAAACGGCAAACCGATGAAAATGAGGGCGATGGTTATCCCGAGCTGGGAGAAGGCCGCCTTGATGCCGATTTGGTCGAGAAAGCCGCCGACAATCCCGCTCTTGGCATAAATCGTGGTGAGCGAAATGCCGGCCACCGCCGTCGGCAACGCAAATGGCAGGTCAATCAGACCGTCGATGAACCGTTTGCCGAAAAAATGGTAGCGGACGAGCACCCAGGCGGTGAGTAATCCGATTCCGACGTTGGCCAGGGCGGCGAACAGCGCGGTGCCGATGCTGACCCGATAGGCGGAAAGCACCCGGGGAGCGGTGACGATCTCCCAAAATTCCCCCCAGGAAAGCTCCATCGACTTGATCATCAGCCCGACGAGCGGAAGCAACACGATCAGGCTGAGATACAGAAGGGTGTACCCCATGGACAGCCCGAAACCGGGCAAGATGCTCTCTTCTTTCCAACGTTTGAACATGACTCGTTCCCCTGATTGCGTTGTTCGTTACTTCTTCGGTTTCTTCGGAGGTTCTGCGGACGGATCGAAACGTTTGCGTTCGAGCCGGTCGATTTGCACGATTCTTCCGTCATGAACCGTGATTTGAACCTGACCGTACTTCAAACCTTCGATGCTTTCCACGATCTGTTTCAACCAGAACGATTTCGGATCCCCGGCGTTTGCCGTCATCCTTCATGCACCTCCTGCCCCTTCGATCAAGGCTGATAAATTTGATCGAAAATGCCGCCGTCAGCGAAAAATTTCTTTTGGGCTTCCTGCCAACCGCCAAATTCGTCGATCGTGATCAGGTCAAGCGCCGGGAACTGATTCGCAAATTCCGCCGCAACCGAAGCGAGCCGCGGGCGGTAGTAGTTTTCCGCCGCGATCCGTTGCCCCTCTTCGGAATATAAATATTCAAGATAGGCCGTTGCGATCTCCCGGGTGCCTTTTTTGTCGACATTTTTGTCTACGACGGCGACAGGAGGTTCCGCCAAAATGCTGAGCGACGGCACGACGATCTCGAATTTGTCCGGTCCCAGTTCGTTGATGGACAGGAACGCTTCATTTTCCCACGCCAGGAGCACGTCGCCGATCTCCCGTTCCACGAACGTCGTGGTCGAACCGCGGGCGCCGGAATCAAGCACCGGCACGTGTTTGAACAGTTCGGTGACGTATTGTCTTGCTGCCTCCTCATCATTGTTGTTTTGCCTCAGGGCGTAACCCCAGGCCGCGAGGAAGTTCCAACGGGCGCCGCCGGACGTTTTCGGATTCGGGGTGATCACTTCCACGCCTTCCTGGACCAAATCGCTCCAATCGTAAATGCCTTTCGGATTGCCCTTGCGCACGAGAAAGACGATCGTGGACGTATAGGGCGAACTGTTGTCGGGCAGTCTTTCCTGCCAGTTTGCATCGATCAAGCCGGCTTGCGCCACTTCGTCGATGTCATAGGCGAGGGCCAGCGTCACCACGTCGGCTTCCAGGCCGTCGATGACCGCCCTGCCCTGTTTGCCCGATCCGCCGTGGGATTGGCTGATGCTGATCTTCTGGCCGGTCTCCTTCTCCCAATGGGCAATGAACGCCTTGTTGAACGCGACATACAATTCCCGGGTCGGGTCATAGGACACGTTCAACAGCTCAATGTTCGCCGCCTGCTTGCTGCCGCAAGCCGCAAGACTGACCGCCAACAACAAAATGAACGCCGAAATCGCCATTCTTTTCATCTTGTTTCTCCTCCCCATCGATACTTCCCATATATTGGGTATGCCGAGTGAGTCTCTGGCGGTCCAGTCGACTAACTTATTAATCCTATCAGTTTAGTATGGTTTCGGCATGTTCGTACTATAGCATCCGGACAAGCTGGCTGTCAATCCGTATTTTTACATTTTTTGTTTTCCTGCAAAGAAAAAAAGAGCGGCCGCAGCCGCTCCCGTTCCCCTGCTCACTTCATGAACATTCGCGCAATCCAGGCGATCAGGGACAACACCACGCTGATGATGATGCAGGTGACGATCGGAAAATAAAAGCGGACATTTTCCTTCTCGATCACGATGTCGCCGGGCAGCCGGCCGATCGGGAAAAAACGGCCGACCGCCAGCCACACGAGTCCGATCACCACCAACACGATTCCGAGTCCGATCAGGAATTTGGGAATTTCGTTCAATTCACTCACCCCGCATCGGAAAAGCGTTCTCTCTTTACATGGGCAGATCTGCCTGCCAATCGGCAAGCGTTTGTCACGCGTTTTCCGGTTCTGCTTCCCGCTTGCCGAACAGCCACTTCAAGAGCGGCGGCGTGACGAGTGTCGTGGCGACGACCACCAGGACGGCCGACGTAAAATATTCCGGATGGAGCAACCCGGTGCTGAGCCCGATGGACGCGATGATGAGGGCCACTTCTCCGCGGGAAATCATGGCTGCCCCGATGGCGACGGATGAACGGTTGCTGAATCCCGTCAGGCGTGCGCCAAGACCGCAGCCGATCAACTTCGTCAGAATGGCCATCACCGTCAAGGCAAGCGCAAACCAAATCTGTTCTCCCAATCCTTCGAACGTCACGTTCAATCCGATGCTGAAGAAGAAAATCGGAACAAAGAACGTGTAGGCAACCGGATTCAACTTCTCTTCCACCGTGTGGCGGAAATCCGTCCGGGAAATGGCAAGACCGGCGGCGAAGGAACCGATGATGCCGGCCATGCCCGTTTCGTCGGCAAACCAGGCGAACACGAGGCCGATGACCAGGGCAATGCTCGCAACGGGTTCCGTGATTTTCAGCCGGCTCAACCATTTCATCACGCGGGGGACCAGCCACCATCCCGCCACGATGACGACGGCGAAGAACAACACCTTGAGTCCGATGGTCATGCCGAGGGAAATGTCGGTACCCGTCCCCACGATGCTCATGATCCCGGCCAACAGCAACACGACCAGCACGTCGTCCGCTACCGCTGCCCCGAGAATGGCAGCCCCTTCCCTGGAATTGAGCCAGTTCAGCTCCTTCAACACCTGCACGGAAATGCTGACGCTCGTCGCGCAGAACAGGGTGCTGAAAAACAGGGCGTGGGTTTGGTCAAACCCGAAGGCGACGACGATGCCGTACGTGCCGATGAAGGGCATGATGACACCGCCCACGGCCACGGCCAAAGCCGCCAGCCAGTTGTCCTTCATCGTTTTCAAATCCGTTTCGAGTCCGGCAAGGAACATGAGCAAAAGTACGCCGATTTCCGCCATGAATTCAATGAGTTCGCTGTGATCCACGATGCCGAGTACCGCCGGTCCCAGCAGCATGCCGATGATCAGTTTGCCGAGCACCGCGGGCTGCCCGAGACGAACGGAGACATCGCCGGCGATTTTGATGGCGAAGATGATGAGTGCGATTTGCCAGATGGTGTGATAGATCATGCATTCTCCTCCTGCCGTGTTTTTCCTGTTGCGATCATGGGAATCAACGTATTGCCGAAAAAAGACAAAAGGGAGCCCATTTGACAGGCTCCACCATTTTTGAATCCATTATTCAATTCCCATGAACCCGACGCAATGATCACGGTGATCATTATAGCGCAAGGTTGTCCGGGTTGCAAGCGGTTTCGATCGGTCCGGACCGTCCGATTTACTCCGCCATTTCACCGGACTGTTCCGTCTGGAAGTACAGGTCCACCGCCTTGACCAATGCCTGGGCAAAGGCGTCCTGCCGCTTGCCGTTCATCAGCAATTTCCGGTCATTGCTGTTGGTCAGCACGGCGAGTTCCAGCAATACGGATGGAACGGTATTCATGCGGTTGACATAGTAGTTCCGGTTGTCGATGCCGCGGTCCCTGCTGCCGATGGCGGGCTGCACCTGGCTTTGGACAAGCTGCGCCAATCGTTTGCTTTCTTCCGGATACGGGTTCTGCTTCCCGTCATAGTCGCTTCGAGCGTTGTAAAACGTAACGGTGCCGCGGAAACTTTGTACCGGATTGGAATCGGCATGGATGGAGATGAAAATGTCGCCGCCGACCCTGGAGGCAAACTCGGCCCTGCATGCCAGGTCTTCCTCGTTGCGTTTGTAATTGTCTTTGCAGGAGCGATCCTGGGTGCGGGTCAAATACACGACGTAGCCGGCTTTCTCCAGTGCTTCTTTCGCTTTCGTCGCGAACAGGAAGACGAGGTCGGCCTCTTTCGTTCCGTCTTTCAGCGTGGCGCCCGGATCCTTCCCGCCATGTCCGGGATCAAGGACGATTACTTTGCCGCCGGCGGATTTGGACGCCTTCTTGAGTTGCACGTAAGGCTTTGCCACGTACGCCACGCCGTTCCCGTAAGGAATGCTCACCCATTCTTCGAACTGCTCCAGGACGGAGATTACGGCGCCATTGGGCAGCTTTCCGATGATTTCATCATCCAGGGACGGCCCTTTGCGAACGTTCAGATTGCCGCTCGTCAAGGTCACGATGCCGATCCACTTCTCTTCCCCGCCTTCGTCGGGCTTGTCCGCTCCGGCCGCGTCGTTCCCCGTTGCATTCTCCCGTTGCGGTTCCGCATCCAAAGATGCTGCCGACTCGCCGTACGGCTGTCCGGATTCATTCAGGTTTGCCGGTTCGTCCGCGAAGTCCGATTCGTTCACGATGGCGACAAGGCCGGTGGAACCGCCCGATCCCGCGGCAAGCGCGGCAAGCGGCTGGGTTGCCAGCAACAGCAAGGCAAGCAGCGTCTTTCTGATCATGATTGCAGGTGTCCTCTCCCCGAAAAATATCACTGCAATCCATTAGACGCAAAACTTGCAAAAAGGATGCGGACTTTGGCGAAAAATTGAAAAAAGATTCAGAGAAACGCCGGACCGGCATCAACCATGCCCGGAAAAGAGGGAAATCTAACCGGCATGAAACAGGTCGATCGACTCCTGTCTCGGTTTTCGCTTCATCAGCCAGCCGGCATACGGCACGCCGCGACTGATCAGCTGCTTCATGATCATGGCGTAGCGGCCGTTCTGTGCGGGGTTTTTCGACGAGAAGACGATGTGCGCCAACTCGTCGATCATCGCCTGTTCTTCGTCCAGGAGAATGTCCGTCCGGTCAATCCAATGCACGCTCCCGTCGCAGGATTTTGCCTGAAAGACGACATTCCGGTATTTCCCCGTCCTCCCGCCGGCGGCAGGCTCCGCCTGAACCCGCTCCTGCCTGGACAGCCACAACGCATTCGTTCCCATCCGAACACCCCCTGAATTGGAATTGATTTGTTTTCATTATATCAGAACATATGTTCGTTGTCCACCGTTTGGACGGCATAAAATTCCGGAAAAATCGCGATTTTCCGGGCGTTTGCCAAGTGTTTGCATCGACGGATCGGCAGATGCTGATCAGGGAGTGTTCCCGTGTCGTCCAATTTTCCGGAGCCGCCACGGTCCGGTTCTTCTGCTCCGCTGACACAACCCGAATCTCCTTCTCCATTCGATGTCCCGGAACCTGAATCGTCCAAATGAACGGTTCATGCATTTGATTTGTAACGGAACTCCAGGGCGTTATTTTGCCAAATACGCGCAATTCAAAAATGTAACGGAACGACAGGGCGCTATTTTTCGGTTTTTGCCCAAAAACGGCTCCTTTTTTGTGAAATAGTGCCCTGTCGTTCCGTTAGCGCCGAAAACTGGCCAAATTTGCTCAAATAGCGCCCTGTCGTTCCGTTAGCGCCCCGGGATACATGCAAAAACCCCCGCTTCCATTGGCATTGTTGCGCATGGTCCGAGGCAACCCGCCGTGATTCCCTTTTCCGTGCAGATGCAGTTTCCCGCATCCAGTTCAAGTTCTTCGTTTTCAATTTGCGGCTCCAAGGAAATGTGGTACAATTCGGAGAAAACGACTCGGGATTGGAGCGATAGCGAACATGCAGTACGATTTTGACAAACGGCTGGACAGGCGAAACACCCGCTCCTACAAATGGGATCAATCGCTGAAACTGTTTGGACGCGAGGATTTGCTGCCCCTGTGGGTGGCGGACATGGATTTCGAAAGCCCTCCGGCGGTGAAGGAAGCGATTTTGCGCCGTGCAGAGATCGGCATATACGGCTATACAATTCCCGACGAAGCATACAAAGACGCCATCATCCGCTGGTTCGACCGGCGCCACGGCTGGCAACTGGAACCGGAATGGCTCTCCGATTCCCCCGGCATCGTCACGTCGCTCAGCCTCGCCGTCGAGTTGTTCAGCGAACCCGACAGCCCGGTCATTTTGCAAACCCCCGTCTACTATCCCTTTTTTGACGTCATCGAAATGAACGGCAGGCAGGTGGCGGAAAACCCGCTCGTCAAACGAAACGGGCGTTACGAAATGGATTATGGCCATCTGGAATCCCTGATGAAAAAAGGCGCCCGGCTGCTGCTTCTGTGCAATCCCCACAACCCGGGCGGACGGGCGTGGAGCCGCGGGGAACTGCTGCAACTGGCGGATTTGTGCGAAAAATACGGGGTCAAGGTCGTTTCCGACGAGATCCATTGCGACCTGATGATGCCCGGCCATGCGCATGTCCCGTTCGCTTCCGTTTCGGAGGCCGCCGCGGACATGACGCTGACCTGCCTGGCGGCGACCAAAACGTTCAATCTCCCCGGCCTGCACACGTCGTTCATTGCGGCGTCGAACCGGGCGATCAAACGGGCAATCGACCGGCGCATCAAGGCGCTCAGTTTGCACATGACGAATTTCTTCGCCCATGATGCCGTCAAGGCAGCCTACGATCACGGCGAAGAATGGCTGGATCAGCTCCTCTCGTACTTGTCCGGCAATTTGAAGGCGGCACTGGATTTATTGGGTGAACGGTTGCCGGAAGCCGAGCCGATGATTCCGGAAGCCACCTATCTGTTGTGGGCGGACTTTACCCGCCTCGGCCTTGACACGGCCGGCCTGAAACGGCTCATGTATGAAAAAGCCGGCGTCGCTTTCAATGAAGGCTCGATTTACGGGAAACCGGGCGAAGGGCATTTGCGCATCAACCTGGCGTGCCCCCGTTCCCTGCTGCTGGAAGCGCTGGACCGGTTCTGCACCGCCGCGCGGGCGTAAATCGGCAAGCACAGCCGCGCGAATGGGGTGCACCGTCAGTTCCGCAAATCATCGGCACATCGACCGGCCTTTGCCGGTTGCCGGCCTCCCCCCGCTCCCCGGTCGAACCCAAAAAAACGCCCGCCGGACGGCACCTGGCCGCTTCCGGACGGGCGATTTTCATGTTTGTTTCAATTTCCTCCGCTTCCCCTCGGCCGCACCCGGTTTGTCGGTTTGGCCGAGAGCGGATCTTCCGGCCATTCATGTTTCGGATAACGGCCCTTCAGTTCCTTCCGCACCTCAAAATAGGTCGTTCGCCAAAAACCGGCCAAATCCCGGGTAATTTGCACGGGGCGGCCCGCCGGCGACAGCAGCCGGAAGACGACGGGCAGCCGGCCGTCCGCGAGGCGCGGCGTTTCCTTCAGTCCGAACACTTCCTGCAGCCGGACCGCCACGAAAGGCGCTTCGGGATCCCCGTAATCGACGGGAATCCGGCTGCCGCTCGGCATCGTCAGATGGGTCGGGACAAGCTGATCGAGACGCATCCGCTGTTCCCATGTCAGAAGGCGAAGCAGCGCTTCATGCAGCGGAATGCGCTCCACGTCCTGCAGGGAACGGCAGTCGGCAAGTTCTTCTCCCAACCAATCATTTAAGTTCATTAACAATTTATCATCAGAAACATCCGGCCATGAATCGGACAATGCGGCCATCGCCGCGATGCGTTCGCGCAATTGGACCGCCTTGCGGGTCCAGGGCAACACGCCAAGCCCTTTTCCACGGATGACGCTCAGCATGACCGCTTTCACCCGTTCCGGATCCGGAGAAGGGTCCTGCACGGATTTGAGGGACAACCTGCCCAACCGGGTTTCCACACGGGCGACAATCCGCTGTTCCGCATTCGACCATTCGACGGTTTTCACCGTTTCCAGGCGGGCTTTGTGGCCTTCCAGCAACTGCTGTTCACGGATCGGCGCGGCCAGATGGATCAAGCCGTTCGCGCCCGCGTCATCCATGTCGGCCACGACGATCCACGTTTCGCCGCTGAGCGGTTCACCCGGCCTGAAAGCCGCGCCTCGCCCGTTGCTGAGGAGGAACGTGCCGTTGCCGCGGTTTTTGGCAATGCGGTCGGGATAGGCGAACGACAACAACAGGCCGCACGCCTCGTATGGATCCGCCGCGGTTCGGCCGCTCTCTTTCCTTCTTGCCGGGCCGTCGGCATGCCCGCCGGTCCGTCCGGCCGAATCGCCCTCCACGCCGAACAAACGGCACAGCCGCGCGGTTTCCTTGTCAATCTGCCCGGACAAACCGTTATCCGGGCCGTTCATCCCGCGCCGGGAAGCCGATCCGTCAAGCAACGGCCGTATATCGGCCTGGTGTTCCGCGCCCGGCAGCCGGGATTGCCGTTCCTCGAGCAAGGCCGCCAGCCGGCAGGCGATTCGGCCGAGTCCCACACGCCGCGCCTCGATGATCATGCAGGCCAGGCGGGGATGAATGCCGGCAAGGGCCGCTGCCCGGCCCGCCTCGGAAAGTGTGCCGTTCTCCGCCAACAATCCGAGCCCGCGAAGCGACTCCTCCGCCTGCCGGTAATGCGCCGGGGGCGGCGGTGTCAGCCAAAACAGTTCGTCCGGTTCCGCTCCCCATTGTTTCAGCGTGAGCACCAGATGCGCCAGATCGGTTTCGACGATTTCCGGCATGCGCTGTTCGTCCAGCCGGCGATGTTCCTCTTCCGTCCACAGCCGGTAGCAGGCCCCCGGAGCCGTGCGCCCGGCGCGTCCTTGCCGCTGCGTGGCGGAGGCGCGTGAAATGCGCACCGTCTCCAGCCGGTTCATGCCGGTCCGCGGCGAAAACCGGGAAACCCGCACGAATCCGCTGTCCACCACGACACGCACGCCTTCCACCGTCAAACCGGTTTCCGCGACGGGGGTGGACAAAATGATCCGCCTTCTGCCGCCCGGCACCGGCTTCAGCGCGCGATCCTGCTCTTCCGGCGGCAACCCGCCGTGCAGCGGAACCAGGTCCGCTTCATGCCTGACAGATTCCAGAAGATCCATCGCCCGGCGGATCTCCCGCCAGCCGGGCAAAAACACGAGGACGTCGCCTTCCTGTTCGATGAAGGCGCGTTTGACCGTTCCCGCCAGCGCCCCGAGCCAATCGTCCCCCTGCACCGGTTTGTCCCGATGGACGACCTGCACCGGGAACGCCTTCCCCTCGCTCGTCACGACGCCGGCATCCAGTTTTTCCGCCAATTGCTCCGCTTCCAGGGTGGCGGACATGATGAGCAGCCGGAATTCGGCGTCAAGCAGCCGGCGGCTGTGCAGGCAAAGCGCCAGGCCGGTATCGGCATGCAAGCTCCGTTCGTGAAACTCGTCGAAAATGACCAGCCCCGTGTCGGACAACAACGGATCGGCGAGCAGCATCCGGGTGAGAACGCCCTCCGTGACCACTTCGACGCGCGTACCCGGACCGATCCGCGTATCTCCCTGCATCCGGTAGCCGACGGTATGGCCGACCGGTTCCCCCAATTCGGCGGACAGACGGCGCGCCACAGCCCGGGCGGCCACCCGCCGCGGTTCCAGCAATACGATTTTCCGGCCGGCCAGCCACTGCTCCCCGAGGAAGGCAAGCGGAACCCGCGTCGACTTCCCTGCCCCGGGCGGCGCCACAAGGACGGTCGTTTCGCGGCTCCGCACCGTGAAGACCAGTTGATCCAGCACGCCGTCGATCGGCAACGGTTGATTGAAAGCCACGCATGAATCGGTCCTTTCTGATCGGGTTTGATGGTTCCGTCTTTTCACCGCGGCCAATGACAGGACATGGACCGCCCGAAGGTCTGCTCCGGCAGCGGACGGAACGATCCGCCTTGCCGCCCGGTTTTCACCCATGATAAAATGATAGCAGGACATGAGCAGGGTGCAAGGGCCCTGCTCGTTTTTGTCCGCATCTTTCGCCATTGGGGGAACCATTGATGATACGGGGCCGTTACGCGCCTTCTCCTACCGGTTATCTCCATCTCGGAAACGCCTTCACCGCACTGCTTGCCTGGCTGCAAATCCGCAGGGAAGGCGGCGTCTTCGTGTTGCGCATGGAAGACATCGACCGGGATCGTTCCCGGCCGGAATATGCCGACGCCATATTGGAAGATTTGCGTTGGCTCGGCCTCGACTGGGATGAAGGCCCGGATGTCGGCGGGCCCTGTGCCCCCTATGTGCAAAGCGAACGTCTGTCGCGGTATGAATCGGCGCTTGACCGTTTGCTGGAAGAAGGCCGGCTGTATCCGTGCACCTGCACGCGGGCGCAGCTGAAAGCCATCGCCAGCGCACCCCACGGCCTTGGCAGCGAAGGACCCGCCTATCCCGGCCTTTGCCGCGGCCGCACGTTGACGGATGAGCTCAGGCAAAGCCGTTATTCCCTCCGTTTCCGGATGCCGGATGAACCGGTTTCCTTCCGGGACGGCGTGTTCGGTGAACAAACCTTCCCGGCCGGCGCCGGCGGCGATTTTGTCGTCAAACGCTCGGACGGCCTGTTCGGCTACCAGCTCGCCGTGTCCGTCGACGACGCGGCCATGGGCATCACCGACGTGCTGCGCGGGGAAGATTTGCTCGATTCCACGCCGCGCCAAATGCTTCTGCTCCGCGCCCTCGGCCATCCCGTTCCCCGCTACGCCCACGTGCCGCTCATCCTCGGGGATGACGGGAAACGGCTGTCCAAACGGCATGGTTCCGTCACCTTGCGGGAGCTCCGCCAGGCCGGCGTGGACAGCCGGCGCCTCACGGGCTGTCTGGCCCATTGGGCCGGCATTCTGGAGGAGCCGGAGCCGCTTGCCCCGCAAGATTTGATTCCCCGCTTTCAACTTTCCGCCATCCGGAAAACCCCCGTCGTGTTCGACGATGCGAAACGCCGCGGGTTGTTCGGCTGACGGGATCGCGGATCTGCGCAGATCCGATCTCCGCGAACGTCCGGCCGCAAAGCGACGCCGCCTGCCTTCGGCAAGCGGCGCAGTCGTTTTCGGAGCCGTCGGCGTTTCCCCCGACGCACTCGTGAATCCCGTTTACTCCTTGACCAAATAGATGATTCCGGCCGTCCCCGGCCCGCAGTGGGTGGAAATGACGCTTCCCGCGGCCGTGACGGCAATGTTGGCTTCGGGCATTTCCCGTTCCAGCGCCGCCTTGATCCGCTCGGCCGCCTCCGGCGCGCAGGCATGGGTGACAAACACGAGCGAAGGGTCGATGCGCGCCTTGTCGGCCAACGCCCGCTCGATCATGACGTCAAATCCTTTGTTGATCGATCCGCGAATTTTTTCGCCGACGATCATTTTCCCGTCCACCACCTGGACGAGCGGCCGGATTTTCAGCATCGAACCGATCATGTGGCTGAGGGCGTTGAGCCGTCCGCCCTTGTACAAGTAGTCCAGCGTCTCGATGACGAACGCCGTCCGCACGCTGCCGGTGAGGGCGCGAACCGCCGCGGCCGTCTCCGCCAGCGATTTGCCTTCTTCCCTCAACCGCACCGCTTTCATGACCAAAATGCCGATTCCGGTGGACAGGTTGCGCGAATCGACAATTTCCACGAAACCGTCCGGCAAATCGTCGGCGGCAATTTTGGCGCTTTGCACGGTGGACGAAAAATCGGTGGAAATGCCGATGTACAGCGCCTTTTTCCCTTCTTTGGCAATTTCGGCAAACACGTTGGCAAAATCCCCCGGGGAAGCCGCCGACGTCGACGGCAGGATCCCTGTCTCTTTCACCCTGTCGAATACCATCCGCCCGTCGCAGTTGACGCCGTCTTCCAGCACTTCATCGCCAAAAACGACTTTCAGCGGAACGACAAGGATGTCGTGCTCCCGGACCATGTCCGGCGCAAGGTCGCTGGTGCTGTCCGTTACGATCACGAAATTGTCCATGGCTGCTCCAAACGCTCCTTTACGGCGATTCCCGCGGTTTGATGTTCCCGCGTCTGCCTCCATCCTAACAGAAAAAGGGCGGGTTTCCTGTGTCTTTTTTTGCATCGGGTGGACAAACATCCCTGGCAAGTCCGCAGCATTCCGCATAGGATGCTCGTAGTCCATTTCATGGACCCAGGGAGGAATGCATACGATGAAACGATCCGATGTCCGCAAACAAATACGCCGCCTGGCGGGCAAACGCATCTATGCCGTCACGAAACATGGCGTCGCCGCCGGAAAACTGCTTCGGGTTTTGGGACAGACCGCATGGCTGCGACCGGACAGCATCGGGGGCAAGAAGGTGAAAACCCAGGCCCTCCTGCCCCTCGCGCTCTATGATTTGCTGGCGGTCGGAACGGCGCCGTACGGAGGCTTTTACGGTCCCTATTACGGCCCCTACTATCCGGGAGGCGGCTATGGCGGTTATCCGGGAGCCGGCCCGTTCTACCCCGGCTACGGCCCGGGCTACGGCGTTCCCCGGCCGGGATATTCCCCGAAGTGGCGCTAATCCGCCAGCACCTTGGCCATCTGCCAACAGTCGAAGTCGGGAATGTATTGCACCACGTGAAAACCGTGCCGTTCGTAAAACCGGCTTCCTCTTTCATTGCCGCGGTCGACACCGACCAGGAGCTCGCCGTACCCTTTGCGGCGGGCGTAACGTTCTCCCCGTTCCAGCAGGCGGCTGCCAATGCCCCGCCCCTGGCAACCGGCGTCGACGGCGAGCAAGTCGATCCACATCCGGCCGCCGCGTTCAATCAGATGGATGAATCCGATCAGGGCGCCCTTCCGGTTTCTTGCCGCGTAAGTGGCGCCTTCTTTCAGGCGTTTTTTCAATTTGCGGAGGTTGATCGTCTGCGGGGGATGTTTGGCCAGCGGAATGAGCTCTTTCACGATCAACCGATAAATCCTTCGGTCGTCCGCAGGGGGAAATCGGCGGGTAATGCGTGCAAAAAAACCGTCTTGCGTTCGTGGGCGCAAAACGGTTTTCCCGATCAGTCGCTGCATGTGGCCGGTGCAGGCGGCGTGCCGCCATCCACGGCAATTTGTTCGGATACGGTATCGCGAATGACTCCGACGACAAGCTGCAGCAAATAGTTGATGTCGTCCTGCGTTTGCTTGAACTCCTGGACGACGGGATACCGGTTCAGCCTTTCTTCCAGCTCCGCGATTTCCCCTTCAATCTTCTGCACCATCTGTTCGTTCTTGAAGTATTCGAACCCGACGATTTCCTTCTGTTTTTTCTTGATCTGGCGGATCAGATCCTGCACTTCCGCATGATTCTGCACTTTCCGTTCGGCTTCCCGGAAAATGCGCACTTCCTCGGAAGCGGCGATCAATCCGGCCAGTTCCCTGGCTTTGGCCAGAACCTCTTCCTTGAGCAGCACTTCCTCCACCTTGAAGGACGGGATCGTGCTGCGGGTGCATGCGTGATCCCCGTGATGATGGTCAGACACCGCTTTCACACTCCTTCCGCTGCCCTCGCTCAAACGGCGGCAGTTTCCGCTTTGTTTTCCGACTCCACCCATTCCCCGGTCAAATACCAGGTTTGCGTGTCGGTAATTTTCACTTGCGCGAATTCACCCGTGAGCGATGCCGGGCCGCGGAAATGGACCAGTTTGTTGCCGCGGGTGCGACCGCTCAAAATGTCCGGATTGTTTTTGCTTGCGCCTTCCACGAGCACTTCCACCGTCTGGCCGACCAGCTTGCGGTTGGCGGCGAGGCTTTGCTCGGCGATCAGATCGTTCAGCCGGGCAAGGCGTTCCTTCTTCACGCTGTCGGGCACGTTGTCCTCCATTTCCGCCGCCGGCGTTCCGGCGCGCGGCGAATAGATGAAGGTGAAGGCCGAATCGTAGCCGACTTCCCGCACCAGCGACATCGTGTCTTCAAACTGCTCCTCCGTTTCACCCGGAAAACCGACGATGATGTCCGTCGTCAGCACGGCATGCGGGATGGCGGCGCGGATTTTGCGGACTAGCTCCAAATACTGCTCGCGGGTGTATTTGCGGCTCATCCTTTTCAAGATTTCCGAGTTGCCGGACTGGACGGGCAGATGGATATGTTCCACCAGATTGCCGCCCTTGGCCAGCACTTCGATCAGCCGGTCGTCGAAATCCCGCGGATGGCTCGTCGTAAACCGCACGCGCGGAATGTCGATCTTGCGGATTTCGTCCATCAGGTCGCCGAAGCGGAAGTTGATGTCCGTGAAGTCTTTCCCGTAGGCGTTCACGTTCTGGCCGAGCAGCGTCACTTCCTTGAAGCCGCGGCGGGCAAGCTCCCGCACTTCGGCGATGACGTCTTCCGGCCGGCGGCTGCGCTCCTTGCCCCGGGTGTACGGGACGATGCAATACGTGCAAAACTTGTCGCACCCGTACATGATGTTGACCCAGGCTTTCATCCCGTCCCGCTTTTTGGGCAGGTTTTCGATGATGTCGCCTTCCTTGGACCATACCTCGATGACCATTTCCTTGCTGAAATACGCTTCCCGGAGCAGCTCCGGCAAACGGTGAATGTTGTGGGTCCCGAAGATGAGGTCGACGTATTGATGCTGTTGCAAAATTTTGGCCACGACGGATTCTTCCTGGGACATGCAGCCGCAGACACCGAGAATGAGCTCCGGCTTTTCCCGCTTCAGCGGTTTCAGATGGCCAAGTTCGCCGAATACGCGGTCTTCCGCGTTCTCGCGGATGGCGCACGTGTTCAGCAGGATGATGTCCGCCTGGCGCCGGTCGCTCGTCGGCAGGAAGCCCATCTGTTCCAGGATGCCCGAAATCGTCTCGGAATCGTGTTCGTTCATCTGGCAGCCGTACGTCTGAACCAGATAGTATTTCTGCCCGCCGCGTTTGCCGAAATCCCGCATGTCTTCGGGAATGCCGGTTTCATAGATGACTTCCGGTCCCGCCTTGCGGCGCTTGCCTTCCCGAAAATCGGGCTGCGACAGGATCGTGATTTCCCTTCCCTTGATGCGGTAACGGCGCGTACCGTCTTCCCCGACGTGCACCAGTTTGGCATCCGAGAAATCGAAATATTTCGAATAATCCTTCGCCTGGCCGGATTGGGATGGATTTGGTTTGTTCATTTCGTCCATGACTTGCAGCACCTGCTTTCGATATACGGAAAAAGTACCGTCACCCATTATAACATTTCTCATTGCGCATATCTATCAGGAGCTGCAGGAAGTTGCCGCCGTCGTCAGTCGATGATTTCTCCCGTGTCTCCCGTCGTGATGCCTGCAGCGTTCGCTTCGTCGGTGTCGATGTGCATGTCGAGCGCGAAGGTGTCGTGCACCCGGGCAAGCACGTTTTCGAACACGACGCCGCGCTCGCCTCCTACCCGAACTTTGAGCATCTGGCCGTCCTTGATGCCCCATTTCTCCGCTTCGCTCGTATGGAAATGAATGTGGCGGGCGGCCACGATCGCGCCTTCCTCCACCGTCAGCTCGCCCTTCGGGCCGACGATGCGGAAACCGGGGGTTCCCTTGATGTCGCCGGAAGCACGGACAGGCGGCTTGATGCCGAGCACGAAGCTGTCGGTGCGGGAAATTTCGAGCTGCGTCAGATTGCGGGCCGGGCCGAGGATGCGCACCTTGTCGAACTTGCCCTTCGGCCCGTACACGGCCACCGTTTCCTCGGCGGCAAACTGTCCGGGCTGCGACAAATCCTTCATCGGCGTCAGCTGGTAGCCGGGGCCGAACAACGCCTCGATATGTTCCGGTTTCAGGTGGATATGGCGCGCGGACACGCCGATCGGAACGATTTTGCTCAATTCGGGTCTCTCCTTTGTCTGATCCTGTTTTCAAGCCGTTTTCATTTTATCGCGGTTGGCAAAAAGGACATGTGACCTTTCGCACATGTCCTTCGCTTCATTTCCAGTATGCCCTTATTTGAATTCCGCAACCAGGCTTTCAAATTGCTCTTCGGTGAGCATGACGTCCTGATGGGCCAGCGGTTCCGGTTTGAAGCCCGGCAGCAGATCCTGGAAGCCTTTGCGTTCCGGATCCTGGTAGATGAGTCCGCAAAGCATGCCTTTCGTTTCCATCAGTTTCGTCATCGCCATGATCCGGTTGGTCGGATCGTAGCCTTCAATGTCCTCCGTATTGACGATGTGTTCCTTGAACCAGTCGTACGTGTTGACCTTGTTGAAGGTGACGCACGGGCTGAACACGTTGACGATGGAGAAGCCGTCGTGTTTGATGGCCGCTTCGATGAGCTCCGTCAACTGCTTCAGGTTACTGGAGAACGATTGGGCAACGAAGGTCGCGCCGGCCGCGAGCGCCAGTTCCAGCGGCGAAAGGGCATTTTCAATGGAGCCGTCGGGCGTCGATTTCGTTTTGAAACCGACTGCGCTGCGGGGCGACGTTTGTCCTTTCGTCAGGCCGTAAATCTGGTTGTCCATGACGATGTAGGTAATGTCGATGTTGCGCCGGATGGCGTGAATCGTGTGCCCCATGCCGATGGCAAAACCGTCGCCGTCGCCGCCTGCGGCGATGACCGTCAGATCGCGGTTCGCCATTTTGAGCCCCTGGGCGATCGGCAGCGCCCGGCCGTGAATGCCGTGCAATCCGTAGGAGTGAATGTAGCCGGAAATCCGTCCCGAACAACCGATGCCGCTTACGACCGCCAGGTTTTCCGGTTCAAGCCCGACGTTGGCGGCTGCGCGCTGAATGGCCGCCTGCACGGAGAAGTCGCCGCAGCCCGGGCACCAGTTCGGTTTTACCTGATTCCGGAAATCTTTAAACGTTGCCATCTTCGAGCACCTCTTTGCATTGTTGGTAGACTTCCTTCGGCAGGAACGGCGTCCCGTCGTATTTCAGCACGCTGTGGATTTTGTCCGCGAATCCGGCGTTCAGCTTGATCAGGCTGGCCAGTTGGGCGGTGGCGTTGTTTTCCACCACGACGACCCGTTTGGCCTTGGCCAGATGCGGAACGAGGAGATCCGTCGGGAACGGATGGATGAGCCGGACGGTGACATGGTTCGTCTTGTACCCTTCCAGCGCCAGCCGTTCGCGGGCTTCATCGATCGTGCCGCCGGTGGAACCCATGCCGATGACGAGCAGATCGGGTTCTTCGTGCGGCGCCTGGGCCAGGATCGGGTTGGTGACCTTCAGTCCGCGCAGTTTTCCGAGCCTCTTGTCCATCATTTTTTTCCGGTTCACCGGATTTTCCGACGGGCGGCCTTCCTGGTCGTGTTCCACGCCGGTCACATGATGGATGCCGTATTTCTGGCCGGGGATGGAGCGCGGCGAGATGCCGTCTTCCGTGAACGCATACCGTTTGAACAGTTCGTGTTCGCCAAGCGGCGGCAACTCCCCTTGCACCAACTTGCCGCGGTTGATTTTGATCCGGTTGTAGTCGAACGGCTCGGCGGACTGTTTGCCGAGGGACAGCTGCAGGTCGGTCATGAGAATGACCGGCACCTGATATTCTTCGGCCAGGTTGAACGCCTCGATCGTGTCATAGAAGCATTCCTCGATGGTGCTCGGCGCCAGCACGATTTTCGGGATTTCCCCGTGGGTGCCGTAAATGAGCGCCATCAGGTCGCTTTGCTCCTGCTTCGTCGGCAATCCGGTGCTCGGGCCGCCGCGCTGCGTGTCCACGATGACGACGGGGGTTTCCGTCATGCCCGCCAGGCCGATGCCTTCCATCATGAGGGACAGGCCCGGGCCGGCGGATGCGGTAAATGCCCGCGCGCCGCCGTAGTTGGCGCCGATGGCCATCGTGACGGCAGCGATTTCGTCTTCCGTCTGGATGACGGTGCCGCCGAATTTCGGGAGTTTCTTGATGAGATATTCCATGATTTCGGATGCCGGCGTAATCGGGTAGGCGCTCATGAAACGGCATCCCGCCGCGATCGCGCCGAGTCCGATGGCGTCGTTGCCGATGATGAACAGTTTTTGCTTGCCGTCGGGTTCCGCAAGCCTGAAATCTTCCAAAGGTCCTCCGGTAGCTTCCATGATGTAGTCGGCTGCCCGGCGTACGGCTTCAATGTTTTTCTCGACGATGGCGGCACCTTTGCGCGCGAATTCTTGCTCCACCGCCTTGTAGAACACGTCGAGGGGCAATCCGAGCAACGCCCAGGATGCGCCCGAAGCCGCCATGTTTTTGAACAGCGACGTGCCGAGTTCCTCCGCGATGTTGGTAATCGGCACGGGAATGAGCCGCGCATCGATGCCTTCCGGCAATACCGGATTGAACTTCGAGTCGGCGATGACGATGCCGCCCGGCCGAAGTTCGCGAGCGTTGAAATCAATCGTTTCCTGGTCGAATGCCACCAAAATGTCCAAGTCGTCCGAGATGGCCCGGATCGGTTTCGTGCTGATCCGGATTTTGTTGTTGGTGTGACCGCCCTTGATCCGGGAAGAGAAGTGACGATAGCCGTACAGGTAATAGCCGAGACGGTTCAGTGCTGTGGAAAAAATCCGGTCGGTACTCTCCACGCCTTCCCCCTGTTGCCCGCCGATTTTCCACGATAGTTGACTGATCACCAGAAGCCACTCCTTTGGACGTTGTCGTCGAACCGGAGTCGAACTCCGGATTCGAAATTTGGCTATAAAAAAAATTTTTCATATACCATATTAAATCTTATGGCTTTGCAATCGTTTTTTCAAGTCTTTTGCGACTATTTCTTAGATAGTGATTTTCGATGATATCAATATCAAAAAGAGAATAGTTATCCCGGCATGTCAGGCCATCCATTTTCCCGTAATTGCGGCATTTTTTCCGTGTTCTCCGCCTCGGCCGGAGGGCGTTTCCGGATTCGGTTCACGCACGGGATTCCGTCGCTCAATCCGGCAGCTCGCGGGCCAGGAAATTCAGCCAGTTGCCGCCCAAAAACGCTTCCGTGTCGGCGGCCGTGTACCGTTTCAGGAGCAGTTCGCGCAACGTGCCGTACTTCCCGGGGTGTTCGAGGCCCGGCAGCGGCGTGTCAAACCCGTCAAAATCGGACCCGAAGCCGACGCAACCGGCGCCCCCCCTCGCACAGATCGCATCGAGATGGCGGAGCAGATCGGCCGCCGCGGCCTGGCGGCCTTCCGGCACAAGAAAATACGGCACGAAGGTGAGCCCGATCATGCCGCGGGTCGCGATGATGTGGTCGATCTGGGCGTTGTTCAGATTGCGGGGATGGGAACACAGGCTTTGCACATTGGAGTGGGATGCGATGAACGGACGTTCGGTGAAGCCGGCGACATCCCAAAACCCCCTTTCGGACAAATGGGAAACGTCCACGAGCATGCCCAGCCGGTTCAATTCGGCCACAAGCCGCCTGCCTGCCCGGGTCAATCCGCCGCCCCGCGGTTCCCCGGCGCCGTCGGCCGCCCAGTTGGCATGGTTCCAGGTGATGCCGACGGAGCGGATGCCCAGCTCATGCAGGATCCGGATGGCCCACGGCTCATCGGCGGGCACCGCGTCCACCCCTTCCAGCGTGAGCAGGGCACCGATTTGCCGTCCGGGAATGACCCGGGCCAGATCGGCTTTGCGGCGAACCGGCACCATTTCCGGCCGCGACAAAATCCGCTCCGAAAAAATGGCGGCGGAACGGAGGATGTGTGCAAAGGCATGCGGGCGAAGTTCATCCGGCACATAGATGGCAAAAAATTGCAAGGCCACGCCGCCATCGGACAACCTTGGAAGCGACGCGTCCACCTTCCTTCCTTGCGCGAAGTCGGCGTCTTCATCCGTCAGCATTTTGCAGATGACGTCGCAATGGGCATCCACGATTCCCATGCCGATCCCTCCGAAGTTCCAAATAAAAAACCCGCGCAATCGGAATTTCGACTGCCGGGTATCTGGCCAATTCGTCAACGTACGAACCTGTGGCCGCGCTCGGGCGGCCGTGCGACATGCGACAATGCGATTCAAGGGTTTCCGACGCTTAACGGGGTTCAATGATCAGCTTGATCGCCGTGCGGTCCTCACCGTCAATTTTGATATCCGTAAACGCCGGAATGCAAATCAAATCGACACCGCTGGGAGCCACAAAACCGCGTGCAATCGCCACTGCCTTGATGGCCTGGTTCAATGCGCCGGCTCCGATGGCTTGCAGCTCGGCCGATCCGCGCTCCCGGAGTACACCGGCCAACGCGCCAGCTACGGAATTCGGATTGGATTTTGCTGAAACTTTTAATATATCCATGCGTAGTCCCCTCCTTTGTGAAGTGACGGGTGCAATCACTACTACACAATACTATTCGAGGGATGAGAAAAAATTCCTTCTGAAACGTAAAAAGATTCTAACTATTTAGACAGTTAAAAAAATCCCGGCGCGGTTTCGCGGCATGCTGCCGGCGAAACAAGCCGCCGCACCGGGGTTAAACGGCAATCCAGTCGTCTTCGAAGTGGCGGATCAGGCGGATCGAACGGGCCCTTCCGGTCTCGTCGTCCAGTTCGATCAACACCGCATTGAATTGCCATTTGCCTTCTGCCGTCTGGAAACGGACCGGAAGCTGGGTCACAAACTTGCGGATGACCGCTTCCGTCTCCATGCCGAGTACGGAATCCCGCGCGGCAACCATGCCCACGTCGGTCACGTAGGCGGTGCCGCCGGGCAACACGCGTTCGTCATGGGTTTGCACGTGGGTGTGGGTGCCGACGACGGCCGACACGCGCCCGTCCAGATGCCAGCCGAGGCTGATCTTTTCCGATGTCGCTTCGGCGTGCACATCCACCAGGATGTGTTTCACCTTTCCTTTCCACTCGTCCAGGATGCGATCCACGGTACGAAACGGATCGTCGCACGGATTCAGGAACGTCCGCCCGATCAGGTTGATGATCCCGAGCTCATGCTTCCCGTTCCGGATGACCGTGAATCCCCGACCGGGGGTGCCGGGCACGTAGTTGGCCGGGCGGATGATGCGCGGTTCGTCATCGATGAATTCGAAAATTTCCTTGTTGTCCCAGGTATGATTGCCCATCGTCAACCCGTGGATGCCGAGTTCGAACAGCTCCCTGGCGATTTTGGCGGTAATGCCCCGTCCCGCTGCCGCATTTTCGCCGTTGGCGACCACGAAATGCGGCCGGAATTTTTCCTTGAGCGTCGGCAATACTTCCTTGACGGCACGCCGCCCGGTGGAACCGACGATGTCCCCGATAAACAAAACGTTGATCACCGTTACCTCCTTGAATGGCGGGCAAAAAGGGAAGAAGCGACTGTCGAAACAAGCCGCTTCCCCACTTCCGTATTCCGTTATTTCGCGTATTCCACAGCCCGGGTTTCGCGAATGACGGTCACTTTGATGTGGCCCGGGTAATTCAGCTCGTTCTCGATCCGCTTCGTGATTTCGCGGGCCAGGCGGAAACTTTCCGCATCGTCGATCTTGTCCGGCTGCACCATCACGCGGACTTCACGTCCGGCCTGGATGGCGAAGGCGGTCTCGACGCCTTCGAACGATTCGGAAATTTCTTCGAGTTTCTCGAGCCGCTTGATGTACGTTTCCAGCGTCTCGCGCCGGGCTCCCGGCCGGGCCGCCGACAGCGCGTCCGCGGCTCCCACCAGCACGGCGATGACGGATGTCGGTTCCGTATCTCCGTGGTGGGAAGCGATGCTGTTGATCACGACGGGATGTTCCTTGTACTTCCGCGCGATTTCCACGCCGATTTCCACATGGGAACCTTCCACTTCGTGATCGAGCGCCTTGCCCATGTCATGCAACAATCCGGCGCGTTTGGCGAGGGCGATGTCTTCGCCGAGTTCGCCGGCCATCAGCCCGGCAAGGTGGGCAACTTCGATCGAGTGCTTCAGGACATTTTGCCCGTAGCTTGTTCGGAATTTCAATCGTCCCAAAATTTTGATCAAATCCGGATGCAATCCGTGAACGCCAACTTCGAACGTGGCTTGTTCGCCATATTCGCGGATCCGTTCGTCCACTTCCTTGCGCGCCTTCTCCACCATTTCTTCGATGCGCGCGGGGTGGATGCGGCCGTCGGCCACCAGTTTTTCCAGCGAGGTGCGGGCGATTTCGCGGCGAATCGGGTCGAAGCCGGAAAGAATGACGGCCTCAGGGGTATCATCAATGATAAGATCGATGCCGGTCAACGTCTCCAGTGCGCGAATGTTGCGTCCTTCGCGTCCGATGATGCGCCCTTTCATTTCCTCGTTGGGCAACGTGACCACCGACACGGTCGTCTCCGCCACATGATCCGCGGCACAGCGCTGGATCGCGGTTGCAATGATATCCCGTGCTTTCTTGTCGGCCTCTTCCTTCGCCTGCGTTTCGATCTGCTTGATCATTTGAGCGGCTTCGTGGCGTACTTCCTGCTCCACGTTGCTCAGGATGATTTGCTTCGCTTCTTCGCTCGTCAAGCCGGAAATGCGTTCAAGTTCCGTCAACTGCTTGCGGTGCAATTCTTCAATTTGCCTTTGGGTTTCCTCAATCCGTCGCTCTTTGTTGGCCAGTTGCTCTTCTTTGAGCTCCAGAGATTCCAATTTTTTATCCAGCGTTTCCTCTTTCTGCAACAATCGTCTTTCTTGTCGTTGAATTTCGTTCCGACGATCACGAATGTCCTTGTCGGCTTCGGCCCGGAGCTTGAACACTTCGTCCTTCGCTTCCAGAATCGTTTCTTTCTTCAGCGCCTCCGCTTCGTGCTTCGCCTTCTCGATGATCTGGCTCGCGGCCAGCTCGGCGCTGGAAATTTTCGCCTCAGCAAGAGATTTGCGGATAAAATAACCAATCCCAAAGCCAAGAATTCCAACAACGAGAACGATCAGGATCCAATAGGTGGTTGGCATCTTGTTTTCACCTCCTCGTTAACTCCAAGGGGGTTAGCCTGGGAATTATTCGGTTGTGCATTCTTGCTCTTTTTCCAGAAGATCCACTTTTTTGGGAAAATTGACTTTCCGATCGTGCGGCAGGGCGTCCAGAAACCAAAAGAAAAGTGTAATGGTTTTTCATTACACTTAAAATCATTGTATCTTTTGTGCGAGAAAAATGTCAAGCGTGTCCTGTCGGCGGCGACACTGCGCCGCGGCGGCTTTTCGCGCCGGTTTCAGTCCCACTCATCACCCGTGGCGTGATCGTCGGAAAGATCAAATTCGCCCCCGATTTCGTGCTCTTCCTTCAACTTCATGGCCACGCTTCTGGCCGTTTCCGCGGGGAATCCCCGCCGCAGAAGCAAAATCATCACCTTGCGGACCCGCTGCGTCCCGTCGCCCTTCATGGACGGCCATCGTTTGGATGCCAGCAGCCAGGCCTGCTCCCATTCTTCCCGCGGATCCAGGGCGGCCAGCGCCCGCTCCGCCTCCTGTTTGCCGATTCCTTTCCTGGCCAATTCGTGGCGGATCCACAACCGTCCCTTCCGGTTCAGGGCAAGCCGCTGGTTCGCCAACGCCGCAGCGTAGGCGGCATCGTTCACGTACCCCTGTTCCTTCAGCCGTTCGATGGCGTGCCGAATCCATTCCGGCGCATAGCCCAGCGATTCGAGCTTGCTTCGCACCTCGCCCGCGGACCGCATCGCCCGGCCGATATACCGGATGGCGGCACGGTACGCCGCCTGCCGTTCTTCTTCCTCCATCACTTCGCGCTGCAGTTCTTCGGGCAGCGAAGCACCCTTGACGAGGCGAAACCTGACCAGCACGTCCTCATGGACGGTAAACGCATATGTCCCGTTGATATCGATGCGGTAGCGGCCTTTGGTTCGCGGTTCGGCTTCCACTTTCGTGATGACGCGGTCATCCGGTCCCATGGCGCGGTCCGTGCCTCCCTTCCTTCCACTGTCGTCCGGTTCGGATCATGCCGCAGACCGGCGCGGCATGAAAAAACCGCTCCGGCATCCGGTGCCGGAGCGGATCGTGCCGCTCACTCCAGATCGTCCGGCAGCGAACCGTCGTCCGATCCTCCCAACGAAATTGCCCCGTACCCGTCCGACATGCTTACGGCGCGGATTTGGTCTTCGATCTTCCTGGCCAGATCCGGATGGTCTTTCAGGAACTGCTTCGCATTTTCGCGGCCCTGGCCGAGCCGTTCGCCTTCGAAGGAGAACCAGGCGCCGCTCTTCTGGATGATGTCCAGTTCGGTGCCGATGTCGATGATGCTGCCTTCCCGCGAAATGCCTTCGCCGTACATGATGTCGATTTCCGCCTGTTTGAACGGCGGAGCCACCTTGTTCTTGACCACCTTGATCCGCGTGCGGTTGCCGACCAGTTCGTTGCCTTGTTTGATCGATTCCACGCGGCGCACTTCCAACCGGACGGAAGCATAAAATTTCAAGGCCCGGCCGCCCGGCGTGACTTCCGGATTGCCGAACATGATGCCGACTTTCTCGCGCAGCTGGTTGATGAAGATGGCGATCACCTTCGTCTTGCCGATGGCGCCGGACAGTTTGCGGAGCGCCTGGGACATCAGACGGGCCTGCAAGCCGACGTGGGAGTCGCCCATCTCTCCTTCGATTTCCGCCTTGGGCACCAATGCCGCGACGGAGTCGATGACGATGATGTCCACGGCGCCGCTTCGCACGAGCGCTTCGGCGATCTCCAGCGCCTGTTCGCCGGTGTCCGGCTGGGACAAGAGCAATTCGTCAATGTTGACGCCGAGTTTGCTGGCGTACATCGGATCGAGGGCATGTTCCGCATCGATGAACGCGGCCTGTCCGCCAAGCCGCTGCACTTCGGCGATGGCGTGAAGCGCCACGGTCGTCTTCCCCGACGACTCCGGGCCGTACACTTCAATGATGCGCCCTCGCGGAAAACCGCCGACTCCGAGGGCGATGTCAAGGGCGAGCGATCCGCTCGACACGGTCTCCACCTGCATGTGGGCTGATTCCCCGAGCTTCATGATCGATCCCTTGCCGAACTGTTTCTCGATTTGTTTCAATGCCATCTCCAAAGCGGCCCGACGGTCTGACAAAGCACTCACTTCCCCTTTGCACGCAATGTTTTCATATTTGGATTGCCGATGGATTCCCCGAGTTGTTCAACGGTGCAACCATGACCGGCAATGATTCCATGCAACCACTCTCATGATACCTCTTTCCGGTATGAATGCCAAGCCTTTTTCGAACATACATTCGTTTTTTTGCTCCGGCTCTTCACAAAAAAACACCGCAACAAAACGACATCGTTTTGTCACGGTGCTTCCGCTTGCCATTTAGTTTATCACAATTTCCTTTCATTGACAAGCCTGCAATCGGCATACATGCCGAGAGGCGAATCCTTCGTTCTTCCGTTCCCGGTTCGGACGCCGTCCTGACGAAATGGCGTCATGGCTGTTTGGGCCATTCCTTCGCCAGCTGCCACAATCGGTACAGCGCGTGGCGCACGGCGCGGATCCGGACGATTTCCCGTCCGCCGTGAAAGTTGAGCTTTTCGACGCGGACGGGCCGCCCCCGGGCTGCCAAGCCCACATACACGAGGCCGGCCGGTTTCGCCTCGGATTGTCCGGGCCCGGCGACCCCCGTGATGCCGACCGCCACATCCGTTCCCGTCAGGCGAAGGAGATTGGCCGCCATCGCTTCCGCCACTTCCGGGCTTACCGCGCCGGGCGCACCCGGGCCTTCCAGCAGTTCGGCGGGCACGCCGAGCCCCTTCGTCTTCCATGCATTGGCGTACACGATCAGCCCGCCGTAAAACATCGCCGAACTGCCCGGCACCGAGGTGATCATTTCCCCGAGCATCCCGCCGGTGCAGCTTTCCGCGACGGAAAGGGTCAGCCCCTTCTCCGTCATGATCCGGACCACCGCTTCCTCGAGCCCGATGTCTTCTTCCGCAAACAAATGCGCGCCGACCCTTTTCCGGATTTCCGCGACCACCGGTTCCATGCGGCCGTCGGCCTCCGTCCGGTCCGCCGCCCGGGTCGTCACGCGCAGCGCAACCATTCCCTCGGACGCGTACAGCGCCAGCGTCGGGTCCGTTTGCGCCGCAAACAGGTCAGCCAGTTCCGCCTCCAGGGAAGATTCGCCGATGCCGGCGAATTTCAGCATGCGGGAGAAAATCGGCTTTTCACCGTACAACCGCCGTTCGATCCACGGGCGGGCATACCGGTCGAACATCGGCTCCATTTCCCGCGGCGGCCCCGGCAACAGCACGTACAGCTTCCCTTCGTGTTCCAGCGCGCTGCCGACGGCCATGCCGGTATCGTTGGGCAGCACATCGCTCCCTTCGATGTACTGTGCCTGGCGCGCATTGCTCGGCGGCATCTGGATGTTCCGGTTGGCATAATAGTCCGAAATTTTCTTCATCGCCGCCTCATCCGTGAGAAGCCCGCGGCCCGTCAACTCGGCCAGCACGTCGCGGGTCAGGTCGTCTCCGGTCGGCCCGAGACCGCCGGTCAGCACCACCAGATCGGCCCTGCCGGATGCCAGCCGGATCGCTTCCGCGATCCGTGCCGCGTTGTCCCCGACCACCGTCTGGAAATACAGGTTGACGCCCATCTCCGCAAAACGCCGCGACAAAAAACGGGCATTCGTGTTGACGATCTGCCCGAGCAGCAATTCCGTGCCGACGGCGATCATTTCCGCATTCATGCGCATTCCTCCCGGGTTGAAATCAGAAAGGCGTCCCGATTGCGGGCCTGCCCGTTGCAATGTTTGCGCCATCAAACAAGACCGGGCGCCTTCCTCGGCACAACCCGGTCCTGTCCCTCCCGTCCAGTCGCGTGCCGCGGGCGCCGGCCTGCGTTCCTGGCCCCCCGCTACTTGCTGTCGCTGAATTGGATCACGTTTTTGCTTTTCACGAAATAGTCGATGCCGGAGTAAATCGTAATGATCGCCGCCACCCAGACCATGAACACATCGAAGGGAATGCCCACATAGAAGAACGGAAAGTTGTTGATCAGCGTGGCGATGATGGCAATGATTTGGGTGACGGTTTTCCACTTGCCCCATTTGCTGGCCGGGATGACCACGTTGTTCAGCAGCGCCACCTGGCGCAGCGCCGTCACGGCAAACTCGCGGCTGATGATGATGACGGCCACCAGCGCGCTCAGTTTGTCCATCTCCACCAACGAGATGAGCACCGTCGCCACCAGCAGTTTGTCCGCCAGCGGATCCAGCAGCTTGCCCAGGTTGGTGACCATGTTGTGTTTCCGGGCGATGTACCCGTCCAGGCTGTCCGTCGAAGCGGCGATGATGAAAATGAGGCAGGCGATGATCTGGTTCCAGGTGATGACAAACGATTTGCCCATCATTTCCGGTATGGTGATGGGCGGCAAATTCAGGTTGACGAGCAGGAAAAACATGACCACCGGAACGAGAAAAAGGCGCGCCAACGTGATGCGGTTGGCCAGATTCATGATACCGCAACCCCCGACAAATCGTATTCGAACGCATGGGTAATCTTCACCCGCTGGACGGCGCCGATTTCCGCATGTCCTTTGACAAACACTTCGCCGTCCACTTCGGGGGCGTCGTACATCGAACGCCCGACGTACACGTCGTTGCGGCCGTCATACCGCTCGATCAGTACGTCCAGTTCCTTGCCGACGTGTTTTCCGCTGATTTCGCGCATGATTTCCCGCTGCACTTCCATCAGCACGTTGGCCCGCCACTCCTTCACCTCGTCGGGCACCTGGTCCGGCAGCCGGGAAGCCGGCGTGTCTTCTTCCATCGAATAGGTAAATACGCCGAGCCGGTCAAACTTGATTTCCCGCACGAAATCGACGAGCCGGTTGAAGTCGTCTTCCGTCTCGCCCGGGAAGCCGACGATGAGCGACGTGCGCAACGCCACGTCGGGGATGCGGGCGCGGATTTTGGCGATCAACTCTCGCGCATCCTTCTGGCGGCCCGGCCGGCGCATCCGCTTCAAAATTGCGTCCTCGCTGTGCTGCAGCGGCAAATCCACGTATTTGCAGATTTTCGGATTGTTCGCCATCGTGTCGATCAGTTCATCGGTAAAGAAACCGGGATAGCAATAATGCAACCGAACCCAGGCGATGCCCGGCACTTCCGACACGCGATTCAGCAGTTCCGGCAGTTTGAACGAATCATACAGGTCACTGCCGTAATTGGTGGAATCCTGGGCGATCAGGCTCACTTCCCGCACACCCTGTGCAGCCAGCTCTTCCGCTTCCGCCACGATCGACTCGATGGTGCGGCTGCGGAATTTGCCCCGCATGAGCGGGATGCTGCAAAACGTGCAGGCGTTGTCGCATCCTTCGGCAATTTTGATGTAGGCGGTGTGCCGGGGCGTCGACAGCCTTCTCGGCAGCCGTTGCTCGTAATTGAACACCGGATTGCCGACGTAGATCGGTTTCCTGCCCTGGAGCGCTTCCCGCACGATGTCGGCGATGCGCGGAAAATCCCCCGTGCCGACAATCCCGTCGATTTCCGGCATTTCCCGCATCAGCTCGTCCTTGTACCGCTGCGTGAGGCATCCGGAGACGACGAGCGCCTTCAGGGAGCCGGTTTTTTTGTATTCCGCCATATCCAGAATCGTGTTGACCGACTCTTCCTTGGCCGCGTCGATGAAGCCGCACGTGTTGACCACGATGACGGTGGCATCCTCCGGACGGTCGGTAAGCCGAAATCCGTGCTCCAGCACGATGCCGGACATGATTTCGGAATCCACCAGGTTTTTCTCGCACCCCAGCGTCACGAAATGGATCGATCCGAGGTCGGCTTCGCCCGCCGGGTTCCGGCCGGACTGGCCGGCGGGTTTGTTTTTCAGGTCCAATCGCCTCACGAGTTGAATCTTCTCAGCCATCGATGTCGCTCCACTCTTTCTGTTCCGGATTGCTGTTTCAGGCAAAAAAAGATCCCGCATCAGCGGTAATTGACAAATTGCAGCTCAATGGGCAAATCCGCGGCTTTGAGCGTCTGGATCACCTTCTGCAAATCGTCCCTGCTCTTGCCCGACACGCGGATTTGATCGCCCATGATCTGGCTTTTCACCTTCAGTTTCGTGTCCCGGATCAGGTTGTTGATTTTTTTCGCATTGTCCTGGTCAATGCCCTGTTTCAGCTTGATGCGCTGGCGGACCGTGCCTTGCGCGGCCGGTTCCACTTTGCCGTAGTCAAGGTTTTTGACCGGCACGCCCCGCTTCGCCATCTTGGACAGAAGCACGTCAAGCACGGCTTTCAGCTTGTAGTCATCGTCGGATACGACGACAAGTTCATCCTTTTCGATCGTGATGTCGCTCTTCGATCCCTTGAAATCGAATCGCGTGCCGATCTCGCGCAACGCCTGGTCTACCGCATTGCTGAGTTCCTGCATGTCCAGTTTGGATACGATGTCAAAAGAGTTTTCGCTTGCCATCGACGAAAACCCCTCCTTCCTTTCGTTCCCCACGATTATACCAATAATGAAACAACAAGAAAAGGCATCCGCAAGCGGAATGCCCGTCACAACTCAGGGTTGGATTGTTTGAAGCCGGCTGCATGATGTGCCATCAATAACCTGGTGCCATCAACAACCTATGTACCGACGACAGGGCATCCGCGCATGCCTCACGCGCGCGCGCCTTCCCGAAAACCGATCAGCGCGCCGAGCACGAGATGGGCGGAACCAAAACCGACCAGCAAATACCCCCATTTGTCGGGCAGCAAATAGATGCCGAGCGGAAGGCCGATGACGCCGACGGCCACAACGGCGGCAGCCATCCTCAGTCCGGGTGCGCGAAGTCCGGCCGTTTTCATCCCGGCGCCCGCTCCTTACGCCCCGACGGGCGCGGCCGTCTGATCCGCACCTTCGGACGCCAGATCGATTTGCACCTTGCGCGGGTTGGCCGTATCGCCCACGTTGATTTCGAGCCCGTTCACCGTCACCTTGATGGCGTTGGCCCGGCCAAAATGGAAAAACGCGCCTCCCTCAAACGTCCACTCGCGCTTTTCCCCGTTTTTCATCGTCAAGTTCGCTTCCACGAACTCCCCGTTCTCGTCATCCTTGCGGATGGCCATCCAGCACCGGTCGCCCGTCACTTCGATCGTGACGACAAGTCCGGCGGTGCCCGACAGGAGATAATAGTCAACGATGCCTTCCGATTTCAGCAGGGAGATGACGGGTTCCGGCTCCGGCTCCGGTTCGGGTTCCGGTTGCAGCGTCTCCGCGGGGGATACAGGCATGTCGACCTGCTCCTCCGCGGCAATCCGGTCCGTCAAGGGCAGCGGATCATCGGCGGGCGTATCCCCCATGCGCAATCCGAAATACCCGTTGAACCGGAAATAGTAAATGACGGCGATAATCAGGAGTGGAAAGGAAATGAACAGGAGCGCGGACAGCCAGCGGTTCATCTTCTGGGTGTTCCGCGGAGTTTTTCTTCTGCGGCGGCGGAGAGGCTCCGCCTTCGTTTCAACCGGCGGTTCCGGCACGTCGGCGCGGTACAGTTTGAGCACTTCATTGGGGTCGAGATCGACGGCTTCGGCATAGCTGCGGATGAATGCCCGCACGTAAAAATTGCCGGGCAATACTTTGTAATTGCCTTCCTCGATGGCCTCCAGGTAACGCTTGCGGATTTTCGTCGTTTCCTGCAGATCGTCAAGGGTGATGCCGCGCTCTTTCCGCGCCTTCTTCAACAGTTGTCCCAGCTCAGACATGGTTCACCTCCATCTTTAAGAACGTGGTGCCATAGGGCTCAAAAACTCCCGTGGAGTTTGAAGACGGGTTCATGATTGTTTAGTTCTACAATTTTCGGCATTTTCCTTCCACGCTCACGGCAAATTCATCTTTATTTTAGCAACAGCCCGAATCGATTATTCCGAATGGAAAAAAAGCCTTCTTGCGAAGGCTTCGGACGAAAGACCGGCTTATTTCAGCCGGTCCACGTATTTGACCATCAGCCGCGCGATCGTTTTTTTCTCCTCTTCGTTGCCGACGTCCCACAATTCTTTCAGCAGGCGCTGTTCCCCGTTCTTCGGATCAACCTTCTCTTCCAGAAACTCGCCGATCTGGAAAGCCAGCTTGGTGATCGTCTCTTCGCTCATGCCGGCTTTCTTCGCCTGGTCCACCTTGTCCGCCAGAAACTCTTTCCATTTGTCGAAGGTTTCCAATACGGTTGCCATATCGCTCGCCTCCTGTCGTGTTGGCATGGTGACGGACAACCGTAGCATGTGCATCGCGTCCGGAAAATATGCGTCCGGCGGCACGACGGCATTCGATGCGGGATGACCGGGCATCCTCGTTTGGCCCGGCCGGCGGACCAGACGCCCAGGCTCGTCCTGCGCGTTCATCCGACGTTGAGCCGGCCATGCCGGCCGACGGTTTCCCTAGGTCACGATGCCGCCGTTCGGGCTGATGATTTGCCCGGTCATGTAACCGGATTCCGGCAGGGCGAGAAAATAGACGAGGGAGGCAATTTCCTCGGGCTGCGCCAGACGTCCGGCGGGAATGTCGTCGATCAGCAGACGGCGGTCTTCGTCGTCCAGATTGTCCAACATGGACGTATCCACCGCTCCGGGCGCCACCGCGTTGACGGTGACGCCCGACGGGGCCAGCTCCTTCGCCAGTGCCTTCGTGAAGGCGTTGACGCCGCCTTTGGCCGTGGAATACACCACTTCGCAGGAAGCGCCGGTGATGCCCCAGATGGAGGAAACGTTGATGATGCGGCCGTACCGGCGACGAATCATGCGCGGCATGAACGCCTGGGTGCACAGGAACATGCCTTTCAGGTTGATGTCCATCACCCGGTCCCAGTCTTCTTCCGTCACGTCGGACAGCAGCCCGTAATGGGCAACGCCCGCGTTGTTGACCAGAATGTCGGGCGACATGCCATGATGGTCCAGCTTGTCGCGCATGCGCAAAATTTGCTCCTTCGAGCGCAAGTCCGCCGCCACGGTCAGCACCGCCGCGCCGCGGGCGAGACAGCGCCTGGCCGTCTCGTTGGCCCCTTCATGGTTGGCGCGGTAATGGATGGCCACACGGTATCCTCCTGCGGCAAACCGTTCGGCGATGGCGGCGCCGATGCCGCCGCTGGCGCCGGTGACAAGCACCGTCGTCTCCGACGGAGCGGGCCAGTTGTCCCCCCTGTGCACGATTCCGGTTTCCAATCCGTTCTCCCGTCCCTTCTGACGTATCCGCCACGCGTTAGGTTGCAAAGCCGAACGATTTTTTCGGCCGTTGGCAGCCTGAACAAGCCGCATCGAATCCGCACCGCCGCCATGTCAGGCTGTCGGCTGCGGCCCGCCGTCCTTCACGGACGGCTGCCGGTCCTGACGATGGAAACGGCCAGCCGTTCCCAGTTGACGTGATCCGCAAACCGGCGGTTCACGTCCTCGAGCGTCAGGGATTCATACACGTCGAGCCAGCCGAACGGGTCGATGCCGCGGAACCGGTGGCGCGTATATTCATTGGCGATCGCTTCCGGCGAATTGAACATGCGCAGGAAATTGCCGATACGCTTTCTGCGCATCCGCTCGAAATCCGCTTCGGCAAAACCTTCCCGGGCGATGCGGCCGAACCCATCCTTCACCCGTTCGATCAGCAAATCCGGATCCCGCGTGTCGCCGCCGATCATCGAGTAGGCATACCGCGGCGTCATTTGACAGTCGAAACCGAAGGAGTCGGAAATCAGGTTCTCGTCGTACAGCGCCTGGTACAAATCCGAACTCGGCCCGATCAGCAGGTCGAGCATGACCCGCGTCGCCGCTTCCTGTCGGGCCAGGGCGACGCCGTCTCCGGCGGGTTTCTTTTCTTTGAATCCGAAGAAGCACTTTGGCAACGAAACGGGCAGTTCCACCACGTGCATCCGTTCCCTGACCGGCTCGGGCTCCGCCGGATAAATCCGTTCCGGCGCCCGGTACGGCGGAAACGTCTTGCCGGCCTGGTTGGCCCGGATGCGTTCCATCATCCGCTCCGGCTCCACGGCGCCGACGACAATGAGCAGCATGTTGCCCGGATGGTAAAACGTTTCGTGGCACAGATACAGCGTTTCCTTGTCGATGGTGCCGATCGATTCGATGGTGCCTGCAATGTCGATGCGGATCGGGTCTTCCGCATACATCGCCTCGATCAGGCCGTAATACACCCGCCAGTCGGGATTGTCCCGGTACATCTGGATTTCCTGGCCGATGATTCCTTTTTCTTTCTCCACATTTTCGTCGGTGAAATAGGGAGCCTGCACGAAATCGAGCAGCGTTTCCACGTTGTCCTCGACGTCCCGCGTGGCGGAAAACAGATAGGCGGTCCGGTCAAAGCTGGTGAAGGCGTTGGCCGAGGCGCCGTGGTCGGCGAATTTTTGAAACACGTCGCCTTCCGGTTCCTCGAACATTTTGTGCTCGAGGAAATGCGCGATGCCGTCCGGCAGGCGGATTTCGCTTCCGTCCGCTTTCCGGAACCGGTTGTCCGCCGAGCCGTAGCGGGTGGAAAACACCGCGTACGTCTTGGAAAACCCGGCCTTCGGCAGCAGAAGCACTTCCAGCCCGTTCGGCAGCGTTTCGCTGTACAGCGTTTCATTCAGCCGTTCGTAACGGATTTCCTTCAACGTTCGTCCCCTCCTTGCCGGTTCCGCAGGAAATAGACCGTGTCCATGCGCACCTGGCCGGCGATCCGCTTCACGTCTTCCCGGCCGACGGCCATGACGGATTCGGCCAGTTCCTCCGCGGTTCGCCTTCGCCCGGTGAGCACCGCATTGAAGTCGAAGGCGATCATGTCGAAGGCCGAATCGGACAGTTCCGTCAATTGACTGACGATCATCGCGCGGGTCTGGTTCATTTCCACATCGGAAAATTGCCCCTTGGCGACCTGTTCCAGCTGGTCGGCAATGATGGCGAGCGCCTTGTCCCGGTTGCCGGTTTCGATGCCCGACTGGATCATGACCATGCCCTTGTAACCGTCGTAGCGGGACGATGCATAATAGGCGAGGCTCGCTTTCTCCCGCACGTTGACGAACAGCTTCGAATGCGGAAAACCGCCCAGAAGGCCGTTGTACACGAGGGCCGACGGATAGTCCGCGTCTGGCACGAGCACCGGCAGCGTCAACCCGATGTTCAATTTTCCCTGGGCCACGTCGAGGGATTCCTCCACCCGCTTGACTTCGACGCGGGGCGCCGGCGGATTCCCGATCCGGTAAGGCTGCGCGCTCCCGCGGCCGGCGTCGAACGCCTCTTCCACCAGGCCGAACACCGTCTCCGGTGTCGTGTCGCCGGCCACATAAAGGTCGATCTGTGCTTCCGCCAGCCATCTCCGGTACCGTTCGTACAGGTTTTCCGGCGTGATTGCCGCCAGGTCTTCGATTTTCCCCAGTGCATTCAAGCGGAACGGATCGTCGGGGAACATTTCCTGCAGGCACCGCTCGGCGGCGTAACGGATTTTGTCGTTGATGACGGCTTCCAGTTTCTTCTGCACCGTCGTTTTTTCCGCTTCGACGTATTTGGCAACAAACCGGCCGTCTTCCAGGGCGGGCCGGCACAACGTCCCGATCAGAAACGCGAGCGCTTCCCGCAGCAGACGGTCCGATCCGCCCTCCGCCACGTAGCGGTCTGCCACCGTATCGAGACGGAACTGGACGATCTGGTTGTTGCCCCTTTTGTACAGGTCAAATCCGAACGAGGCGCCATACATTTCATCCAATTTGATGCGAAAAGCGCGGGTTTCCGGATAGGCCGCGGACCCGCGCCTGAGCACGAAAGGGATGACCGCATTGGCCGTGACGTTCGCTTCCTCCAGCGGGGAACCGACGTACAGGCTGATGGAATACGTTTTGAACCGGTCAGACGGCAGGACGTGCACGCGAATGCCTTTGATTTCCTTGCGAATGAACGGGCTCTCCGCCATGTTTTCCCTCCTCGAAGGTTCCGGATATTGCCAGTATAAAGGAAAAAGCAGCCCGTTGGCTACTTTCTCCCCTTCCTCTTGTTCCCGTTTTCGTTTCCGAATATCACATGCAGAAAATGTGCTTGCCGATTTTTTTCACTTGCGGCCGTGTCCAAATCCATTTGCTCGTGGCCGTTTCCGGGTTGAAATAGTAGATGCAGCCGCCGGTCGGGTCCCATCCGTTGATGGCGTCCCGCACCGCCCTTTTCGCCGTTTCATTGGGCGTCAGCCAAATTTGGCCGTCCGCCACCGCCGTGAAGGCGCCGGGCTGGAAGATGACGCCATGCACCGTGTTCGGAAACTGCGGCGACTTTACCCGGTTCAGGATGACGGCGGCCACCGCCACCTGTCCTTCGTACGGTTCGCCCCGCGCTTCGCCGTACACCGCGTTGGCCATGATCGTCAGGTCGTTTTCGGACAGGCCAAGGCTGTTGGACGTGGTGAGCCCCTGGGCTCCGCCTCCTCCGTCCGACTGCCCCGATTGTCCCGTTTTTTCCATCGTCATGTCCGGCGTCCACTTTTTGGTCGCTTCCCACAGTTTCAGTTTCGTCCTGGGGCCGACGACGCCGTCGGCGTTCATGCCGAACTCCCACTGGAACCATTTGACCGACCGGAGGGTGCGCCATCCGTATACGCCGTCCACCTTGCCGTCGTAAAATCCGAGATATTTCAATCTGCCCTGCAGTTCTTCCACGTCTTTGCCCGTTGATCCGTATTTGACGATGGCGTCGCTGAACGTTTCTTCGCTCCGTATGTCCTCTTTCAACTGATACAGTCCGATCAGGCACACCATGAGGAGAAGCGTGACGATCACCAGTCTTTTGTTCATTTGTGCCCTACCTTTCTCATGCAGGTTCAACCCATAGTATGAAAAAGGGGGCAACGTTCTATGCAACCGATGCGGGGATCGGGACGTCAGGCGCCGGACCGGCTGTTCAGATACTGTTCCACGGTCATGAGCACGTCGCGCGGTTTGCTGCCTTCATAGGGACCGATGATGCCGGCGGCTTCCATCGAATCGATCAGCCGCGCCGCCCGCGTGTACCCGATCCGGAGCCGGCGCTGGAGCAACGAGACCGACGCCTGCCGCGCCTCCAGCACGATCATGGCGGCCTGGTCAAACAATTCGTCGCGAAAATCGTCTTCCTCTTCTTCCTCTTCGGCCACTTCCGGCACCAGTTCCTCGCGGTATTCCGCTTCGCCCTGGGCCCGCACGTAACTGACGACCGCCTCCACTTCCTTGTCGGACAGGAAAGCGCCCTGCACCCGGATCGGCTTCGATTCGCCGACGGGCAAATACAGCATGTCGCCCCGGCCGAGCAGTTTCTCCGCGCCGGCCATGTCGAGAATCGTGCGGGAGTCGACCTGGCTCGAGACCCCGAAGGCGATCCGCGACGGAATGTTCGCCTTGATCACGCCGGTGATGACGTCGACGGAGGGCCGCTGGGTTGCGATGATGAGATGGATGCCTGCGGCCCGGGCCATCTGGGCGAGGCGGGTGATGGCGTCCTCCACGTCGTGCGGGGCCACCATCATCAGGTCGGCCAACTCGTCCACGATGACGACGATGTAAGGCAGCATCTCCTGCCCGTTCTCCTTCGCCATGGCGTTGTATCCTTCGATGTTGCGCGTGGCGGATTTGGAGAACAGCTCGTACCGTTTTTCCATCTCCTGCACGATTTTCTTCAGGGCGAGGGAAGCCCGCCGGGGATCGGTGACGACGGGCGCGAGCAGATGGGGAATGCCGTTGTACACGTTCAATTCCACCATCTTCGGGTCGACCATCATGAACTTCACTTCATCCGGACGCGCCTTGTACAGGATGCTGACGATGATCGAATTGATGCACACCGATTTGCCCGATCCGGTCGCGCCTGCCACGAGCAGATGGGGCATCTTGGCCAGGTTGGCGACGATCGGCTGTCCGGAGATGTCCCGCCCGAGCACGACGGACAGTTTGCTTGGCGACTCCCGGAACGCCGGGCTGTCCATCACTTCCCGCATCGTCACGAGGGCCACTTCCTCGTTCGGCACCTCGATGCCGATGGCCGATTTGCCGGGAATCGGCGCTTCCATGCGAATGTCCCGGGCTGCCAGGGCCAGGGCGATGTCGTCGGTCAGCGACACGATACGGCTCACCTTCACGCCGGCTTCCGGCGTGATTTCGTATCGGGTGACCGCCGGGCCGCGGACGACGTCGGAAATTTTCGCCTTCACGCCGAAGCTGGCCAACGTCTGCACCAGCTTGCGGGCGTTTTCCTCCAGGCTTGCGGTTCCTCCTCCCCTGCCAGAAGCAACCGGGCGGGCGAGCAGGTGCGGCGGCGGCAGTTTGTACGGTCTCGCCGGTTTTGGTGCCGGATTGTCCGCGATGCCGTCCGGCATTTCGTCTCCGGACGGATCCGGCGAGGCTGCCGGTTCGTCGCTTTCCACCGGTTCGCCGTCCGGCCGGTCATCCCCCGCCTCCGCAAAGTCCCCGAAATGGCGGTAGATGACCGTATCCTCCGCCGGCGGCACGTCTTCCTCCATCCACGGGGCGGTTTCCGTTCCATCCGTTTCGTCCGGCATGGAAGCGGCATCGGCCGGTTCCCCGCCCGCATCCGCCTCGTCCGGGACATCCGTCTCCTCGCGCGAGCGGAACCGACCGAACCAGGTCCCCTTCTTCCGCTTCCGGCCTCCTTCCGGGAAGGCGGATTCCGTTTCGGTCACATCGGCAACGGTTGCGGCGGCCGGGCTCGTCCACCCGTCGTCCGCGTCCTCTTCCCCGGTTTCGCCGTCGGCTTCATCGGAAGGCACCGCCGCGGCCGGAACCGGCTTGCGCCGCTTGCGGCGGAACAGGGAAGCCAGGAGACCGGCTTCTTTGCCCGCTTTCCGGGCCGCTTTGGCGATGGCGTTTTTGACCCGGCGGAAAAATTCCACGTAGGACCAGCCGGTCAAATACAGGATGGCGACCGGAATGAGGGCAAACAGCACAAACCGGGATCCCGTAAAATCGAAAAACAGGAAAAGCACCCCGAACACCGCCGCGCCAATGACGCCGCCGCCCACGCCGGCCAGAAAATCGTTGTAGGACATCGTTTCGTCCGACAGGTATTGCTTCAGATTGTCGAACGGATCGGTGAACACGGCGGTTGCGGTGAGCGTTCCGTCCGGATACATCTGGCGGAAGGTCGAGATGCTGACAAGCCCGAGCGCGATCAGAAGAAGCAGCGTCACGCCCGTCTTCTTGTGGCTCCATGTCTTCGGCCAACTCCGCTTGATCATCACGTACAGCCCGACGTAAATGGCAATCAGCGGAATGGCCGGTGCCAATTCGCCAGCAAGAAACAGGCAGAGGTAATTGAGGGCACGGCCGATCGGCCCCATGCCGGGCACTTCCCCCCGGCCGGCGGCCAGTGCAATGACGGAGATGATCAGGATGAGAATGCCGTAAACTTCGTATGTAAATGAGGCGTTGGATGATTTTTTCCGTTTTCGTCTGGACAAGCGATGCACCCCCATACCGGAAATTATACCACATCGCGTGAGGGCTGTTGAGGATGCTTAAGGTCACGCTTTGCGGCACCAGGGACGGAAAAAAGGTTGTCCGGGAAAACCGCGCATCGGTTTCCGCCGGACAACCCGATTGAGTGATCTGGCTTTTTTTATGGTGTTGTTGCGCGTTGCGCTTTTATACTTCCATGATGATCGGCAGGATCATCGGACGTCTGCGCGTCTGCTCGAACAGGTAGCGGCCGAGCGCTTCCTTGACGTGATTTTTCAGTGAAGTCCATTCGTTGATGTTTTCCGTCATCAGCCGGTTGAGCGTGTCTTTCACGATTTTGTTGGCTTCCTCGAGAAGCCCTTCCGACTCCCGCACGTACACGAAACCGCGGGAAATGATGTCCGGACCGGACAGGATCGTGCCGTCCTGTTTGCTCAGGGTGACGACGACGACCAGGATGCCGTCCTGGGACAACAGTTTGCGGTCGCGCAGGACGATGTTGCCGACGTCGCCGACGCCAAGTCCGTCGATCAGGACGTTGCCGGCCGGCACCTTGCCCGCCTTCCGTCCGACGCCGCCGGAAAATTCCACCACGTCGCCGTTGTCGATCAGGAAAATGTTGTCGGGATCGACGCCGACCAGTTCCGCCAGTTTGCCGTGCTGATACAACATCCGGTATTCCCCGTGAATCGGGATGAAATACTTCGGCTTCATGAAGTTGAGCATCAGCTTCAGGTCTTCCTGGCTGCCGTGGCCGGACACGTGCACGCCGGTGGCGTGGCCCGGACCGTAAACGACGTTGGCGCCGAGGCGGAACAGTTCATCCACCGTGCGGCCGACAAGCCGCTCGTTGCCGGGAATGGGCGTGGCGGCAATGATGACGGTGTCGCCGGGCAGGATGTCCAGCTTGCGGTGCGTGGAACGCGCCATGCGGGTCAGGGCGGACATCGGTTCGCCCTGGCTGCCCGTGCACAGGATGGCCACCCGGTCGCCGGGCAGCTTGTTCACTTCGTCCGGTTCGATCAGCATGCCTTCCGGCATGTTCAGATAGCCGAGTTCCATGGCGATGTTGACGACGTTGACCATGCTCCGGCCAACGACCGCCAGCTTCCGGTTCGATTTGACGCAGGCGTCGACCACCTGTTGGACGCGGTTGACGTTCGACGCGAAGGTGGCGACGACGACGCGCTGTTTCGCGCGCGTGAAGATTTCTTCCAGCTCCGTTCCGACGCTCCGTTCGGAGCCCGTGAAGCCCGGCCGCTCCGCGTTGGTGCTGTCGGACAGGAGCACGAGGACGCCCTTCTTGCCGATTTCGGCCATCTTGTGGACATCGGCGTACTGCTCGTTGACCGGCGTTTGGTCGAACTTGAAGTCGCCCGTGTGCACCACGATGCCTTCCGGCGTTTCCAGCGCGACGCCCACGGAGTCCGGAATGCTGTGGTTCGTGCGGAAGAAGGTCGCCTTGATCGAGCCGAGCTTGATCACGGAGTCACCGTTGATCAGATGGCGCTTCGTCTCGCCGAGCAGTCCGGCCTCCTTCAGCTTGTTCTCGATCAGTCCGAGGGTCAACTTGGTGGCATAGACGGGGACGTTCAGGTGCTTGAGGACATAGGGCAATCCGCCAATGTGGTCCTCGTGGCCGTGCGTTACCAAAATTCCCCTAACTTTGTCTCGATTTTCCAGCAGATAGGTAATATCCGGGATGACGATATCGATACCGAGCATTTCTTCCTCGGGGAATTTCAGTCCGGAGTCGATGACCACGATGTCGTTGCCGTACTGCACGACATACATGTTCTTGCCGATTTCGCCCAATCCGCCCAACGCGAAGATCGACAGAACATCGTTATTCTTTTTTGCCAAATGCGTTCTTACCTCCCAATGGTTTGAAAAAATCGTTTCCGCACCAGCTCACTCGAAACCCATTATACATGAAGGGAAAGCTGAAACACAAGTCAAGAAAAAACGGCCCTCCGTCTCGGATTTTCCGACGGATGGCCGTTGGCTCCGGGCATGGCCCGGTCAGATCGGATAAAGCTTGCTGGGGAATCGGACTTGCCGTCGGGGACCCCGGCCCGGCATGTCAGGACGGCTGGATGTACTTGCGGACGGTCGCCTGTTCTTCCTCCGTCAGGTTGGCAAGCGGCGGACGCACGCCGCCCACGTCCAGGCCTTGCAGCTTCAGGGCGTATTTGACCGGAACCGGATTCGGGAAAACAGACAGTCCCTTGAACAGCGGCGACAGTTCGCCGTGCAACGCCGCCGCTTCCTTCACGTTGCCTTCCAGGAACGCTTCGATCATCCGCTTCATCTTGCGGCCGGCCACATGGCTGGCCACGCTGACGACGCCGTGCCCGCCGATCGCCATGAACGGCAGGGTCATCTCGTCATCCCCGCTGTACAGCAGGAAATGATCGGGCGTCCCGCGGATGATGCGCGTTGCCTGGCCGATGTCGTTCGTCGCTTCCTTCACGCTGGTAATGTTCGGCACATCATGCGCCAGCCGGATGACCGTGTCCGCCTCCAGGTTGACGCCGGTCCGTTTGGGCACGTTGTAAAGCATGACGGGCAGGCGGGTCGCTTCGGCGATTGACCGGAAATGCTGGTAAAGCCCGCGCTGCGTCGGCCGGTTGTAATAGGGCGCCACGAGCAGGATGCCGTCGACGCCGATTTTCTCGGCTTCCTTCGTCAAATGGATGGAATGCGCCGTATCGTTGCTGCCCGTGCCGGCGATGATCCTGCACCGGCCCGCGGCATGTTCCACCGCCAGACGAAACAGTTCCAGTTTCTCCTCGTCGGTCAGCGTGGGCGATTCGCCCGTCGTTCCGCAAACGACGATGCTGTCCGACGCCTGTTCTTCGATCAGATGGTCGATGAGCCGGCGGGTGGTCTCCCGGTCGATGCGGGAATCCCCGTCAAACGGCGTCACCATCGCGGTAATGACTCTTCCAAAATCCACGGCAATCGTTCCCCCTGTATCGGTATGGATGAAGCGCGGCCGGCCCCGTGCCGGCCTGGGGCTTCAAGCATTCAGCGTTTCAACAGATGCGGATTGGCGACAAAATGCTCGGCGATTTGGACCGCATTCCACGCTGCACCTTTCAGCAGGTTGTCGGACACGATCCACATGTTCAGCGCGCGGGGATGATGCAGGTCCCGGCGCAGCCGGCCGACGAACACTTCCTTCTTGCCGACCGCTTCCGATGCCAGCGGATATTGTTGCGCCGCGGGATCGTCCACCAGGACGACGCCCGCCGCCTCCGCGATTTCGCGGCGGACGGTTTCCAGATCGAAATCGTTTTTCAGTTCCACGTAAACGGATTCGGAGTGGCCGCTCATCACCGGGACGCGGACGCACGTCGCGGTTACCCGGATCGAATCGTCGCCAAATATTTTCTTCGTCTCGTTGACCATCTTCATTTCTTCCAGCGTGTACGCATTGTCCGCAAACTTGTCGATTTGCGGGATCGCGTTGAACGCGATCTGATGCTTCACCGGAAGCGAAGAAACGGGCAGCACTTTCGGGTCGGCCGGACGGCCTTCCAGCAGGTTCCGGGTCTGGGAAACGAGTTCATCCACGGCCTTGGCGCCGGCGCCGGATACCGCCTGGTAGGTGGAAACGATGATGCGGTCGATGCCGTACCGGTCCTGAAGCGGCTTCAACGCCGCCACCATCTGGATGGTCGAACAGTTCGGATTGGCGATGACGCCGCGATGTTCGGCGATTTTGTCCGCGTTGACTTCCGGCACGACCAGCGGCGTATCCGGATCCATGCGAAAGGCGCTCGTGTTGTCGATGCAAACGGCTCCCGCCTCGACGGCATGGGGCACCAATTGGCGGCTGATGTCCCCGCCCGCGCTGAACAGCGCAATGTCAATGCCGGCAAATTGGGCAGGCGTCGCTTCTTCCACCGTCAGCATCCCGTCGCCGAACGCAACTTGCTTTCCGGCGGAACGTGCCGAGGCCAAAAGTTTCAAGGACCGGATCGGGAAGCGGCGCTCGGCCAGCATCTTGACCATCTGCTCGCCCACCGCTCCGGTGGCGCCGACCACGGCCACGTTGTACAATCGTTGCTCCGTCATGATTTCTCGATCTCCTTCCGATAATTCCGATAATGCATCTATTATAACGAATCACGCGCCGGGTTCATAGCGAAAACGTTCGATAATGACCGGTTGCAACTGCCGCCCTTCCAGCGCCGCCGCGCACGTTTCCATGACCAGGTCCATGCGGGCCACGAGGGAATTCGGCTTCTTCTCCGGGGCATCCTGTCCGAAAGGAACGAAATAGATGTTTTTCGTCGCCATCAGCCTTGCGATGTTCACCATATTCAGGCCGAGGCCGTCGTTGGTGGAAATGGCGAGGACGACGGGCCGAAGATTGCGCAGTTGTGCTTTCGCCGCCATCAGGATGGCGCTGTCCGTCATCGCGTTGGCCAGCCGGCTGACGGTGCTGCCGGTGCACGGCGCGATGAGCAGGACGTCCAGCTTTTTGCCCGGACCCAGCGGTTCCGCTTCCACAATTGAAGATATGATATCATTCCCCGTCCGTTCTTTCAACTGTTTTCGCCAATCTTCCGCCTTGCCGAAACGGGTGTCCGTGGTGAGGAGCGACTGGGAAATGATCGGGATGACGTTGGCTCCGGCATCCACGAACCTCGAGACTTGCGGCATGATTTCCTCCAGGGTGCAGTGGGAACCGGATACCGCAAATCCCACCGTCTTGTCACTCCAGTTCATGTTTCATCCCTCGCTTTCTTGCGTCTTCGGAAAGCAGCCGATTGAGCACGCCGGCGATGATCCGGCCGGCCGTCTTCGGCGCGACGATGCCCGGCAGGCCGGGCGCCAGAATCGCCTTGATGCCCCGTTTCTCGGCAAAACGGAAATCCGTGCCTCCCGGTTTGGAAGCAAGGTCGATGATGACGGCCCGATGGGGCATTTCCGCGATGACCCTTGCGGTGATGATCCTGGCGGGAACGGTATTGAACACCAGATCGGCTTCGCCCGCCGCTTCCGTCAATTCCGTCGTATAGAAAGGCGACAGTCCCATCTCGAAGGCACGGGCGTATTGATCCGAACGGTGGACGCCCACCCTCACCTTCGCGCCGAGCGCCGCCAATACCCTGGCCAACGTCATGCCGGTGCGCCCCATGCCGAGCACCAGCGTGTGGCTGCCATGGATCGTGATGTCCGTGTTCTGGATGGCCAGCATCAAGGCACCTTCTGCCGTCGGAATGGAGTTGAAGATGGCCACGTCATCGCGTTCAAAAAGTTCGACCAATTCGATCTGGTGCCGCGAACACAGGTCACGCAGGTACGAGCCGGCCATCCCGGTGTACACTTTGGCATGTTTCGGCAACCGTTCGATATGCGCGTCGCCAAGCACCAACTCCCGTGCCGAAAACAGCGATTCGACTTTTCCTTCCTCATCCGTGCCTACGGGCGGCAGCACCACCGCATCCGCGCCGATGAACGTTTCCGGCACGAGTTCCGCCAGCGTCACGCCGCCGATGGCGCCGTGCAGTTTGTCGTAGCCGATCAGTTTGACGGACGCGTCCTTGTCCGACAATTCGCGGATCACTTCCAGTTGCCTGGCGTCCCCGCCGATCAACAGCACCTCGACTCCGGTCAACACGCGACTTCACGCCTCCTTTCCGCTTCCATCACAGTTTATGCCCGCGCCCAGAAGGGGGTGAGTGGCATCCGTCCAGGCCGAAATGCCCAAAGGTCCGCCAAGGGAGCCCGTCCGCTTTCCTTTCAGGCAAATGACTCTCCGGCCCGTGCTTTCACCCCCCTGCCCGTTCCCGATGAAAGCAAAAACCCCCGCCCTTCCCGGCATGCGGGAAGCACGAGGGTTTCTTTGCGGTTCACGCGTTGTACGGAACGGCCGCGGGCTTGGCCCCTATTTTCCGGTATGTCCGAATCCGCCCGCTCCCCGTACGCTGTCCGGCAATTCGCCGGTCTCGATCAGACGGACTTGCGGCACCTGCTGGAAGACGAGCTGGGCAATCCGTTCGCCCCGGTTGACCGTGAACGGTTCCTGGCCAAGGTTGATCAGCAACACCTTCACTTCCCCCCGGTAATCGGCGTCGATCGTGCCGGGCGTGTTGAGGCAGGTGATGCCGTGCTTCAGGGCAAGTCCGCTGCGCGGGCGCACCTGGGCTTCCAGCTCGGGCGGCATGGCCATGCTGAATCCGGTCGGGATGAGCGCCCGCTCGCCGGGTGCGAGCGTGAGCGGTTCGTGCACCGCGGCGTGCAGATCGAATCCGCTGGCCCATTCCGACATTTTCGTCGGCAGCGGCAAATCGTCATGGCCGGGCAGTCGTTTGATCAGAACCTCGTAGGACAAGGGAATCCCTCCTGAATGCGGCGATCGGTTTATCGTTTGACCCGACCATCGCCACCGCCATCGGGCGGGAAAACAGATGGTCCAGGCAACGCCGGATGTCTTCCCGGCCCACCCGGTCGATGCGGGCGATCAGCTCGTCGATCGAATGGTGCCGGCCAAGCAGCAGCTCGTTTTTGCCGATCCGGTTCATGCGGCTGCCGGTGCTCTCGAGGCTCAGGATCAGGTTGCCCTTGAGCTGCTCCTTTCCCCTCGTCAGTTCGGCGTCGGAAAGCCCGTTGTCGCGCACGTCGGCCAACGTTTCGAGGGTGATGTCCAGCACTTCCTTCGTTTGATCCGGCGCCGTGCCGGCATAGATGGTGAACAGGCCGGAGTCGATATGGGCGGAATGATACGAATAGATCGAGTAGGCCAGCCCCCGTTTTTCGCGGATCTCCTGGAACAGCCTGGAGCTCATGCCGCCGCCGATCACGTTGTTGAGCAGGACGATCCCGTACAGGTCGGGATGGTCGTACGGCAGTCCGGGCAGGCTGAGGCAGATGTGGTTTTGCTCCGTTTTTTTCGCGTGGAAAACGAGCCCGCCCTCGAATTCCGGAGCCTCCGGCGTTTCTTCGGCACCGCTTCCCGCAAATCCGGCAAACCGTTCTTCGATCAGGTCGATCATGTCGGGCCGCACATGCCCGGCCAGGGCGACGACGGTGTTGTCCGGACGGTAGCGGCGGCGCATGTAGTCGCGCAGGTCGTCGGGCTGAAGGGCCATCAGCCGGTCTTTCAGGCCGAGGATGGAATAGGCAAGCGGATGGTCGCCGTAGGCGGCGCGGGCCGCCAGGTCGTGGACGAGATCGTCCGGCGTGTCGTCAAACATGGCGATTTCCTCGAGTATGACCTTTTTTTCCTTCGCCATGTCTTCCGGATCCAGGTTGGAATGAAAGAACATGTCGGCGAGCACATCCACTGCCACCGGCAGATGGTCGTCAAGCACTTTGGCATAGTAGCAGGTGTATTCTTTGGCGGTGAACGCGTTCACGTTGCCGCCGATTCCGTCAAAAATGTCCGCAATCGCCTGGGCCGAGTGGCGCGGCGTGCCCTTGAACAGCATGTGTTCGATGAAGTGGGAGATGCCGTTTTCCGAGAGGCGCTCGTTGCGGGATCCCGTCTTCACCCAGATGCCGAACGAAACCGAGCGGAAGCCGGGCATATCCTCGGCAACGACGGTCAGTCCGCTGTCCAACCGGTGTTTGATCACGTGGCTCCTCCTCATTTGCCGATGATGTCGTTCCAAGTTCTTCCCTATCCTATCAAAAATCGCCGGACCGCTCAACCGATTCGACATCGGGCGGCAGCCTTTTTTCATCGATGAGCTCGCTCACCTTGCCGACCTTGAGGCCTTTCTCCCGGGCGTGGCGAATCATGGCGGGCAGGCTTTTCACAGCCGCTTCCGTCGGATGCATGAGCACCAGCGCCCCCGGCTCCAGGCGGCTGTTGATTTTGCGGATAACCGAAGCGGGATCCGGCTTTTTCCAATCGACCGTGTCCAGCGTCCACAGGATCGTGTACAGCCCTTCCCTGCGGGCGAGGCGGACCGTCTTCGCGTCAAAATCGCCGGCCGGCGGGGCGAACAGCCGGTTGTTCACGCCGAGATCCTTGAGCAGCGCTTCCGTCTTGCGGATTTCGTCCAGCACCTCGGCTTCCCCGAGCCGGCTCATCATTTTGTGGGAATAGCCGTGGTTGGCCAACTCATGCCCGTCTTCCAGGATGGCGAGCGCCAGCTCCCGGTTGTCTTTCAGCCAGCTCCCGTCCAGGAAAAAGGTGGTCTTTGCCCCTTCTTCCCGCAGCACGCGCAGCAGATCCGGCAAATGCTCGTTCCCCCACGCCACGTTGACCATGAAGGACACGATCGGCTTGTCCGGATTGCCTTTGTAAATCGGTTCGGGCGGCAAGTCCGCCAGTTTGATGTCAGGTTCGATTTCCCGGAACACGTAGGGGATCTCCGTCACCTGCGGGTTTTCCAGCAACCTGGCCAGCGTCCGGTCGAGGTCCACCTCCAGTCCGTTGTATCCCGGAATCGCCCGCCAGACGGGGTCAACCCGGGCGTTGACCGGCGGGATCCTCAGCCGCTCCGCCTCCGCCAGCAAGTCCACCATCGTTCGTTCGCTGTCCGCTTTGTCGGTCTGCACGGTTTGTCCGCGTTTTGCCGTGATGGGATGCCCGTTCGTCACAACGGCTGCCTCCCGTTTCGCCGTCGCTTCCATCAAGCGCCCGTCCGGCTGGACGAACGCGAGAATGGCCGACGTCAGCAAAAAGGCGGCACAGGCGACCAGCAACTTTTTCCTTCCGTCATCCATCGGTTCCATCCCCGTTCCTTGCTCGTTTTGGCTCCGTTTTGGCCTCTTTCCCGGCACGATTGATCGTCGATTTTGCCAGACAGGCCGCCGCGGCAATCCTTCAAATTGTCCTGTCATGAAGTGGCAGCAACACGACCAATCCAACCGCGAACCGGATAACATCCAACATTTCCCGTTACGGTGTTTTCCATTGTCCGTCGTGTCCTGCAGCGGGCGTCTTATGTCGGCGCCTTGGCCGCCTGCGCATCGGGTTGTCCGTCCAACCCGGCAACGTTGCGGCATCAGCCCACCGTTACGGAATGGATAGCCGTCCACCTTGTCCGACATGACGGTTTGCCCGACCATCGAGCCTGCCGCGGCATGGATTTGTGTCAACTTTATCCTATGCAATGCCGCCCGGGGCTAGTACACGAAGACCAAATGAGGTTCTTGGTGGAGGAATTGCTCGACTTTCTCGAGCAACTCTCCTGCCAAAGGCTGTTTCCGGTTCGAATTGCTCGACTTTCTCGAGCAACTTTCTTGCCAAGGGCCGTATCCGGTTCGAATTGCTCGACCTTCTCGAGCAACTCCATGCGGAAACCCGATTTCGCCCATTCCGTGCACGCGCATGCCGTGCATTTGATGGACTCCATTTACTGAAGTGGGGCTGAATCAAGCTCATGAAGTACATTTCGTGTCCTTCATTCTCACAAATTGGCCCAAAAGAGCGGTTTCTCGCCAAATGTGGTACATGAAATGCACTTCATTCTTCCGTTTTCACCTGTTCGGCATCAATGTGGTGCATGAAATGTACTTCATGTGTGAAATGAAGTGCATTTTGTGTACTACATTTTCTGAAACATGGCTGAATGGACTTCCTGAAGTGCATTTCGTGTCCTTCATTCTCACAAATTGGCCCAAAAGAGCGGTTTCTCGCCAAATGTGGTACATGAAATGCACTTCATTCTTCCGTTTTCACCTGTTCGGCATCAATGT
>Ga0310836_100142_pt1 | contig 85310 bp, 88 predicted proteins | sample SM_ome_4_FD_201310 | JGI IMG/M metagenome (GOLD analysis project Ga0310836, IMG submission 201310) | Sorghum-adapted microbial communities enriched on stacked mutant (SM) sorghum from Joint BioEnergy Institute, Emeryville, California... ... | reverse complement strand
TGACGGTTGACGTCATCATGAGCGAAAACCGCCTGCCGGTCATGGCGCAAATCGCCGAGCTGGGTACGGAGACGCGCTACGGTTCGCGCGAGGGCATGAAGGGTCAACGGGTGGAAATCCCGAAAATTCAGCGCGGTCGCTGGATGGACGAAAAGCTGATCCGACTGCTCCTGATGGCTGGGCAAGGTGGCGGCCTGCGCCGGCAAGAAGTCGCGCAAATCGTACGCGAGCAACTGAACGACGCGCAATACTGCGTGGACGCCATCCGCGCGCGGAAAGAATGGGTCGCCATGCAGGCCGTTTCACTTGGCGCAATCAACTATGTTGAAGGCGACGTTCGCATCCAAGTCGACTGGGGCTACAAGCCGGAACAAAAACCCGAACTGTCCGGCACAAGCTTGTGGAGCAACACGACTGAGTCGAAGCCGCTGCAGGACATCCAAACCTGGTGGAACTACCAAGCCGACCGCGGTGTGCGGCTGACGCGCGCCTTCACGAGCCGGCAGGTGCTGTCGTATCTGCTGCAAAACCTGTCGCTGCGCCGGCACTACTTCGGCAACCCGAGCGGCACGGCGGAGCCGCCGCAACTCAACCAATCGCAGCTTGATTCCGTGATGGATTCGCTCGGTCTGCCGCGGATCATCACGTACGACACGCAGGCACGCGTCGAAGTGGATGAGCTGGCGAGCGGCAAACTCCAGTTCCAAACGGTCCGCATGGCGCCGCAAGACCGGTTCGTGATGCTGCCTGACGGCTCGCTCGGCAACTACCTGTGGGCGACGTCCACGGAGGAACTGGTCGACGGCATCGAGGCGGAAACCACGGGAGACGCGGGCATCTATGTGTTCCGCGATCTGGTGTCGAAGCACCCGCTGCGGATCCGCACGGTCGGCGTGAACCTCGCGTTCCCGGTGTTCCCGTACGCGGACTCCGTCATTTCGGCGAAGGTGATCTGATGAAGGGCGCCCTTCGGGGCGCTCTTTCTCACGAAAGGATGATGAAGCATGGATCTGAAAGTGAAAGGCGTCGTCAAACACGACGGCGTTTGGTACCAGCCGGGGGAAGTCATCAAGGATGTCAAACCAGACGATGTCAAGCGCCTTATTGATTCCGGTGTTGCGGAAGTCGTGGCGGAGCCGGTTGAACAGCAGTATCAGGCGGCAGAAAAAGCGTCGAAGGGCAAGGGAAGCAAGAAATCCGATGATGACGGCGGGTGATCGCCATGGATCGCCAACAAGTGGCTGATTGGATCGCGGACAACCTCCTTGATTCCGACATCTGGGACCGAGCGAGCGAACATAAGCAGACGGTCGCTGTCCGGCAGGCAGAGCGAAACCTCTCCCGCTGGTACCCGGACGCGAAGCTGACGGTTGAAATAGTCGCCTATCAGGCTGTGTGGGAACTCTACGGCGTCGATCCGGTGCTGAGATATCAGCGGCACAACGTCCGCTCGATGATGGACGCGGGCGAACTGGTCACTTATGCGAACGGTGAGCGACCGGTCATTGCCCCGGACGTCACCTCGATCCTCGGGACGCCGACTGGCGGGAACGAAGGTGGCCGACAGTACGGCGGTGCCCTCATATGAGCCTGTTTGGATACCCGGCGAAGGTGACGCACTACCATTCCGGCACTGACGAATGGGGCCGTCCGTTGCCGCCTGTCGCCACCGATAAGGCCGCGAAGGTGGTGGAGGAGCAGAAGTTGATTCGGAATGCTCGCGGAGAGGAAATCCAGGTCGCCTATGAGATCCACCTCGAGGGACCGAACGCGGTCAGTTTCGACGATACCTTCGAATACGTGAACGCGCTCGGCGAGACGATCACGGTTCACGTGCGGCACATCGAGGTCAAGAAGTTCATCGGAACCGACGATGTGAAGAAGGTGGTCGTCTATGGCTGAGAAGTTCGAGTTCCGACTGGACGGGCTCGATGCTATCGTAAGGTCGTTGGGTGAGATCGAACGCGCTATTGATGAGGGTGTCGACCAGACGCTGGTGAAGTTCGGCGCTAAAATCGTCCATGACGGCCGCCGGCTGGCGCCCATCGATTCGGGAGACCTCGAAGCCGCGATCAATGCCGGCGATGTTCAGCAGGAGGGCGGAACGAAGTACATCGACATCGGCACGAGCCCGGAGGTCGACCATTACGCCGTCGTCCAGCATGAGGGATTCATGCAGCGAAATGGCCGACTGATCGAGCTCACGCCGGGCGAGAAGACGAGAAGCAAGGGGCCGTACAACGGATACATGCCGGGGAAGAAGTTTCTTGAGAACGCCGTCAAGATGAACGCGCAGGCGTTCTTCGAGGAAATGGCCCGGGTACTGAAGGGGTGATTGAATGCTTGCGAGCGACCTGATTGCATATCTCACGTCCGCGGGCTTCACCGTGTATCCGGACCCGAACTTCATCCCGGCCAACCTGCCGGCGAACAAATATCCGTGCCTGTTCGTGTTCGGTACCGGCGGATTCGCGCCACATCCATATGTTCCGACGGAGCGCGTGACGTTCCAGATCATCATCAAGGGCAAGCCGTACAAGAGCGATCCGGCCAATATGAGCGCAGCTGAGGCGCTGGCAAAATCACTCATTCGACACCTGCACCGCAAGGCCAACTTCACGGTTGGCAGCGTGCAGGTTTTTTCGTGCCTGGCTTCTCAGTCCAACCCCATCCATCTCGGGAGGGACGAGGAAGACCGGCCGATGTACTCAACCAATTTCACTTTCTATCTGAGGGAGGCGTGAGAAAAGATGGCTGATGTGACGAAGATTTACGCCGGCCCCGCCATTTTCGAGTGGGGCGTCGATGAGGACGGCGAGCTTGAAAGCGATGGCGTCATCATCGACGTAACGCAGGGTGGCCTTACCTTCACGACGACGACCAGCTATTTCGAGCCGACCGTCGACCAGTTCGGCTCGGCGCCGGTGAAGTCGATCATCACGGGTATCGTCGGGGAAATCAGTTTCGAGACGCCCGACATCGATTTTGAAAAGGTTGTGAAGTTCAATCCGAACGCGGACAAGATCGTGGATGGTCTTGATCCGAATAAGGTCAAGTACGAGGTCTACGGCCTCGCGGGCAAAGAACTGCCGCGCCGGCGTGCCGTGATCAAGCCGGCCGGTGTGACCGACCCGAGTCGTTACATCTACATCGAAGCGTGCGGCGTCAAATTCGACATGAACGCACAGTACACCATTGACAACAACCTGCGTTTCAACATCACGGCTGCCGCGTATCCGAGCACGGACCCAGCGAAATTCGGCCTGCTCTATACGTGGGGCGACATCACGGCGACGGCATGATTCAGGGGCCAATTCGGCCCCTCTTTCATTCATCCCGAGGAGGGAAGTATCATGTTCACGATTCCGTTTTTGAAAACCGAGCGCGTGACGCTCGGCAAGAAGCAAGTTGAAATCCCGAAGCTTACCCGCGCCCGGCTGAAGAAGATGACCGAGCACATCGGCACCATTGGCGACTACCTCGTCAAGCTTTTTCTGACTCCCGAAAATGAGCGCGCGGTCTTCATCGTGGCGGCCGCTGACGTTGCGATAGATGAAATCTACGAGCTGACGTCGATCCTGAGCGACATACCGCTCGAATACCTGGACAAGCACGCCAGCCTTGCTGAATGCACGAACTTCCTGAAGCTGACTTGGGAAAGGAACGATATGAACCGGGCGCTGGGAAACTTGAACGGCCTGATTCCGCCGCTGGCCCGGCAGTTCGTGGAGAGCATCATCAAGCGGATGGATCAGGCCAGCGTATAACCCCGGATGAGTTCGTTCGGCGCTGCGCTGTCGCACTGGGCAAGACTCCGCAGGAGATCGAGAACGAGTATGCGTGGGTTGATCTGCCTGAATTGCTCAAGATTCGGAACGAGATGAAGGCGCGAGAATGGTTTGAACTGCTGGATGCCACGGTTTTTCCGCATGTGACGGATCAGAAGGCCAAGAAGTCGATCTTGGAGCGGTATAGAATCCGGCTGCCCAAACCGCCGCCGGCGTCGCCAAAGTCGGCGGAGGAACAGTATCAGGAGCTGCTTGCACGTATGAAAGCGGGTGGATGACATGGCGGTTGAAATTGGCGAACTGAGGGCGCGTCTTGTTGCTGAAACGAACCAGATGAAGCGCGAAATCCGGGCGGTCAAACAAGAGTTTTCCGACCTGGGGGCGGAGAGCAAGAAGACCGCGGCCGAGATGGAGAAAATCGCGCTGACTCGCGAAAAAATCGGGCATCTCACCCAAACACTGGACAACGTGAACGCCCGGATCGAGATCCAGCAGCAGAAGCTCGAGCGGCTGAAAAAAGCATACGACGCCACGTTCAACGAGGACAGGCGGTCGAGACTGCAGGAGCAGATCCTGAAGACGGAAGCATCGCTCCTCAAGCTTACCCAAACATCCGATCGGACGGCTCGTGAAATCTGGAAGCTCGAAGACAGTCTCTCCGCGGCAAACAAAGAACTCGATGAAACCGACGAAAAATCGAAAAAAGCCAGCGGCAGCATGCAAGGATTCGCGTCAGCCATCGCAGCCCTCGGCGCCGGCGCCGCATTCTCGAAGCTCAAAAACACCATGACCACACTCGCCGAAGAAGCAAACCAACTCGCCAACTCATATAGCGGCCTTGCCTCCGTCGCGAAATCATACAACGTTGACGTGGAGGCGGCCGCCGACCTCGCCGACCGCCTGGCTGACCGGTGGGGGATGAACCGGGCCGTCATCGCCGACACCGTGAAGACGTATCTCTCGATGGGCCTGACGCTCCAACAAACCGAGGACCTGATCGTCGCAACGGCCGATGCCGCCGCTTATAACCGGCAAGCGCATCTGAGTTGGGAAGAAGCGATCAAGCAGGTCGCGCAAGGGATCAAGGCTGGCAACTCGAACCTGACGGACGCTGCCGGCATCACGACGAACCTTTCCGTCATGTACGAGCGGTACGCCCGGACGATAGGAAAGACGGCGGCGACGCTGACCGAAGCGGAGAAGGTGCAAGCCGCATACAACGGCATGATGCTTGAAGCTTCGATCTTCGCCGGGAACGCCGATCAAGCGATGACCGGATATACGGGGACGCAGGCATCGTTCAATCAGACGCTTGCGACGGCACGTCAAGAACTCGGCGAGGCGTTTATCCCGGTGCTACAAGAAGTGTTCGAACTCGTGACGCCTCTCATTCGTGAGTTCGCGCTTTTCGCCGACGAGAACAAAGAAGTCGTCGCCGGCGTTGTGGCGTCTACTACGGCCGTCACCGGACTTATCACCGTTGTCGGAGCCCTAACTGCCGCTTTCATCGCGCTCAATGCCGCAATGGGACCGGTCGGATGGGCGGTACTTGCAATCGGCGCGGTCGTAACCGGTACCGTTGCGTATGGATTGGCAGCAGAAGCGGCTGCTGGATCGGTCTGGAAGTTTGCGAAAAATCAAGAGGAGTTGAACAAGAAACTCGCTGAATCGCCGATAAAGCGAACAGCGCAGGAATATCAGAACCTTCAGGCCGACATCGAGAAATTGAATGAATTGCTTGATCGACGGCGAAAGATCGAAGAGAAGCTCGCACAGATTGACGTCCAGAAGCTCGCACAGACGCGAGCCATAACGCCAGAGGTTCAGGAACTAAGCCGGCTTCGCCAGGAATTGGAGAAGATCGACAAGCAACTTGAGGAGTTTGGCATTGACACACCTGACAGGGCGCCTGAAGTGTTGAAGGAACTGAACGAACAGCTTGAAAACGCAATTCCGGCCATGCTCGAGCTTCAGAAGGCCGAATTCCGGGAGATATCGACGATGGTCGAACACATCGACCGGATGCGAGCGCTTCGAGATCGGTACGAGGAAATGAACCGACTAGAGGAGTTGAGCATCGAGCAGCGCATTGAGATGGCCAGCGTCGTGCGCCAGCTCAAGGAGGAGTATCCAAACCTGCTAGTCTATTATGACGAAGAGAATCAGCTCCGAATCGAGAGTCTGGACGTTCTCGACCACGCGATCGAGGCTGAGGCGAACTATTACAACAAGCGCGCTGAGAAGATGCGTGAAGACCTTGAGAACATGAAGCAGCATACGGCTGCGCGTCTCGAATTACTCCGTGCCGAAGTCACATCACTTCAGGAGTTTTCGAAAGCACATGAGAAAGTGCCGGAGAATCTTCCGCCGTATGCACGGGCGGCCGGCCTGACATCGAAACGTCTTGCCGATGAGCGAGCTTCGGAAGCGCTCGACGAAATCACAGCACTCGAACGTGCGCTGGTCGAAATCGACAGGCGCATCGCTGCGATTCAGAACGGTTCCTATGCAGATCTGTTCACGATTCCCTCGTTCGACGTTCCCGCCGAAGAAAAAAAGAAAAAGAAGAAGGAGAAAACGCGGGAGCAGATCCAGCGCGAGCAGTTCCAGGCCGCCATGGACTGGATCCGCTACCGTCGCGAGTTGAACCGGATGAGCGAGCAAGAAGAAATCGAAGCCATAGAGCGTCTGCTTGAACGCTTCAAAGGCAATGTCGAGATCACTCGCGAACTCGAGGTTGCGATTTATCGCGCACGACAGCAAATGGCCGAGGACGAGAAGAAGCGGCAGGAGCAGCGCCAGAAGGAAGAGGAAAAGGCGGCCAAAGAGCGCTTCGAAGCGTCCGCTGAGTGGATCGAGCAGGAAGAGCGCCGGATGGTTCTCGCAGGCAAGTCCGAGGAAGAAATCGCGCGTATGAAGCTCGACGCCTGGACCCGCGTCCGCAACCGGTATGAGAAGGACAGTGAGTACTACAAAAAGGCTGACACGCAAGTCTACAACCTGCGCGTGTGGCTCATGCGGCAGGAACAGCGCGCCGCGGAGGAGCTAGCAAAGGAGCGCGAGCGTCAAATCAACGACGTCACCAAAGCCGCCCTGTCGGCCATCGAGAAGCAGCGGAAGGCCGAACTCGATGCTCTGGACGAGCGGAGGAAAGCCATCCAGAAGTTCTATGACGAGCAGCTCGAAGCGATCGATGATTCTGAGCGCTTGAAAGAGCGGAACGAGCTCATCGCGGAGATGGAGAAGTACCGCTACGCCACGTCTGAGAAGGGACAGAAGCACTTTCAAGAACTGCAGGAGAAGCTCCGGCAGATGGACGTGGAAGATCAAAAGCGGTCGCTTGAAAAGCAACGCGATCAAGAACTCGAAGCGCTCGACCGGCGCAAGGCGGACATCGAGTCGTGGTACGACGATCTGCGCGAGGCAACGCAAGAGTTCACGGGCGACTTGACGACGCTCTACAAGCTGGCCGATGACGAGCGGCTCGCGTCATTCATCACGACCAACCAGCGTATCAAGGAAGAAATGGCGAAGCTGACTGCCGACCTTGCGGCGCTCTCCGGAGGATACGGAACCGTTTCGCCCGGTTCGGCATCCGGAACGACGACTGGCGCGCAAACCATGTCCATTATCCAGCAGATGCAGGCAAACAGCGCCGCATGGCATTCGGCGTCTCCGACCGAGCGCCAGAGATTGCAGGCCGAGAACCAGCGGCTGGCTGCTATGATCGGCGCGACATTCAACACCCGTGACGGACGTTGGTACAAGGATGGCGTGCCGCTCTATCATACAGGCGGTATTGCCGGTATGATGAATTTCCGGTCGCCGGACATTTTGTTGCCCGACGAGATTGCGGCCATCCTGAAGGTTGGCGAGGTCACATTGACAGACCGGCAGGTCGGTTCGCTCGTCGAAGCGTTGTCCGCCCCAACAGGCGGAAACGTCTATATCGAGAAGATCATGGAGGTCAATGATCCGGTCTTCGAGGACGGCATTGACCTTCGTGCTTTCGGTCGGGAAACCGGGGATACGGCGGCCGAAATTCTGCGCAAGAAGATATCGGGGGGTGGATGAGTTGGCATATGGTTTCACTTATCGCGGCAGACATTGCTCGGAGTTCGGCGTGAATCTGCTGAAATATGTCATCCATCCACCTGAACTTCGCGAGTATGAAGAGGAAATATCCGGGCTGGCAGGCGTCATCGACTACGGAACGGAGTTTGGCAAGCGGCAGATCGACCTCGTGATCGACATCACGCCCAATAGCAAGCCGTTCAAACTCCGGCAGTCCGAAATTTACACCTGGCTCAACCCGACGCTACCCGCGGGCCCGCTGGTTTTCGACGAAATGCCGAACATCACATACATGGCCAAACTGACTAGCCGGATCGGCATTCAGCAGTTCAACCGGTACGGCACGATAGAACTGACCATGAAATGCACCGATCCGTTCGGTCGGGAAGAAGCGACGGACACGCCGACGCTGAAATACGACACCGGATTGCTGTACGACACGGGCCTGATGTATCCAAACGAGACGCAGTTTACGATCTCTGTTCCGCGCCTGCCCATGTACATGCAGAACCGCGGTTTCGAGGACGCATACCCGGTCATCACGTACACGGGCAGCGGATCGAACCCGCGGCTCACGATCAATGGGAAGACGGCCGGCAGCGCGTCCACTCTGGCTCCCGGAGACGTGCTGGTGATCGATACGCTGAACGGCCGTATCACTAAGAACGGCGCCCTGCAGACGCTGACGCACTCGGATTTCGCCCCGATCCCACCGGGTGGCTGCGAATGCTTCTTTGAGATCACGGGTGGGACGGGAACGCTGACATGGGATTACAACTTCTTGCATCTGTGAGGTGAATGAATGTGGCAAATTTGCAGACAATCGGACCGTATATTGAGAGTCAGCCGCTCAACGACAACTTTGCGGCGTTGAACGATGACATCGTCAATGTTCCGCACGCCCTCTATCGCAACGCCATCATCAACGGCAACTTCGATGTGTGGCAGCGGGGGACGAGTTTTGACAACGTAAGCGCAGGGACGTATACGGCTGATCGCTGGAAAGTGAGCTTTAACAATGTTTCCAACAACGTCAAAGTCCTGAGATCAACGACCGTACCGAACGCAAACAGCAGGTACTCTCTTCGCGTCGAACAAATGGGTAGTACGGGAGCGTCTGGCGACTACAGCGATATTTCACAGCCCATTGAAGACGCTGCCCTATTCAGTGGCAAAAAAGTAGTCTTTTCTGGATGGGTAAAGTGCGACGCGGGAAGATCGGTGACGCCACTCATTTTTGCGGGCGGGAATGTTTATGTGGGAACTCCGATTTCTGCAACGTCATTTACTCAGTTCTCTTTTGTTCAGCAATTGCCGGCGGGTATAAGCTCGTTGTCTTTTATACTTCGCGTAAACCGCGGCGGAGCTGCGGTCGGAGAAGGGGTAAATATCGCTCAAGTCCAAGTAAATGTCGGAGACGTGGTACTCCCCTTCCAACCGCGCCACCTTGCGGAAGAACTGGCGCTGTGTCAGCGGTATTACCAACGCGGGTTGCAGTATCGATCTGTCGGAACGTTTTATACGGCCAGCGCGGCATCAATTATCGTGCCGCATATCGTCCCGATGCGCATAGCCCCGACATTAGAAAAGTTGCCGGGTATATCGATTATACTCGATGACGTGGGCGCCGGAAGCCTGACAACTTCCAACTCGCCGTTCAACACCATCACATCAGAGTCCGCAAGCCGGTTCGATGTAGACGGCTTTACAGGAGCCAACACGTACCGGTTTGTACGGCTGCTCAACGACTCAATCTATCTTGATGCTGAGTTGTAAGGAGGCACGCCATGCGTACAGGCTATAACCACTACATCCGCACGAACGAAGCCGGGGAGATCGTCCACGGCTTTTCTGATGCGTTTGAGACGCCGGACCCGGGCGATATTCTCGTGCTCGAAAACGGGCCGCGTCATTTTCATCTGGCGTGGCCCGAGCCGCTCACGAACGAGCGCGGGCAGTATCGTTTCCGGTGGATCGACGGTCAGCGCGTCGAGCGGACGCAACAGGAACTTGACGACGAATGGGCGCAGCGGCCGCCGGATCCGCCGACACTTGAAGAGCGGCTGGAAGCATCTGAAGAAGCCCTGCGCGCTCTGATGGAGGCGATGAACGATGTTTAAGTTCATTCTCGGCCAGTGGATCATGCGCAAGGTTGATGCAGCATGGGTTCAGGCTCAGGTTCCGCGCTGGATCACGCAGGAGCAGGCGGATGAGATCCTGCAGACTCCGCAAATCGCGGGGTGATTATTTTGTCGAGTAAATTCGAATCCCGCCTCGAGCTTTGGACGCCGGCCGGCATGGTCGGCGTCCTTCGCAAAGCGTTCGACGTTCAGGTCAGCGAAACGCTGAACGGTGAGTACTTCGTTCAGTTCCTGTACCCGAAAGAGCCGGGAGACGAAGAGCGCTACAACGCGCTGACGGACGGCGGCATGAACGAGGTGCGGTTTCCGGCGGACGTCGAAAACGGCCAGCACTTCCGTATCCTGCGCGTCGAAGAAGTACGGGACAAGCGGCGCGTGTACAAGCTGGTGGAGGCGCACCACGTTGCGCTGACCCTCAGTCAATACTACCTCGACGAGTACATCGACTTCCAAGCGGCCGTCCCGCCGGAAACGCTGCTCGGGAAACTCGGCAGCGGCACGCCGTTCAACTTCTTCCTCGAAGGCTCGTTCACGTCGCAGGACGTTTTCGAGTGGGGCGAAAAGTCGAGGATCGACTTGCTGCAGGAGGCCCGGGAGCTTTACGGCGCCGAGCTCTCGTTCGACAACTACGACATCACTTTCACGACACGCAAAGGCGAGAACCGAAACGTCAGCATCCGATACCGAAAGAACCTGAACGGCATCAAGCGCACCAGCCACAGCATGGAACGCATCACGCGGCTGTACGGGTACGGCAAGAACGGCCTGACCATCGAAGGATACCAGGGCCGAACAGACAAATACATCGACTCCGAATATTTCGACCCGAACAATCCCTACATGGGGAAGATGGAATGGCCGGAGATTGAGGATCAAGGTGCGCTGCTCGTAGCCATGCAGCAGTACCTCAAGAAGCACGAGACGCCGAAAGTCAGCTATGAGATCGACATGGTTGAGTTGTTCAAAGTCGATCCGGACGCTTTCGCAGGCGAGCGGATTGGCGTTGGCGACACGGTTGCGGTTTTCGATGAAGCACTCGGGTACGCGTTCGATGCGCGCGTGCACCGATACATCCGCTATCCCTTCGAACCGAAGCGCGGATCCGTGACGCTGGCGAACTTTCGCGAGTACAAGACGAGCGACTATATCTTCCAGGCGACGGTCGGCAGCAAAAAAGCGATCACGTACACCACGAAGAACGCGGTGCTCAAGGGAGTCAAATACGACGACAGCCTGACACTCGTTGACGGCATGGGCATGAAGGTTACGGACCCGCAAAACGTTGAGCGCGTGCGGATCGGTCAGATCGGGCCCGGGAGATATGGCCTCCGTGTTGACAGTGGCTATATTGAGATCGTCGGAAAGCTCCCGGATTCTCAGATTGCGAGTGCGGCCAACTGGAACGGAAAGACGACGTTGCTGCTGCCAAATGGCATATATACCGGGACAGTTCGAGCCACCCAGATCATTGTGGGTGAAGCTGGGGAGAAGATCGGGGACAACCTGATCGACAGTGCGGCCACATGGAACGGGAAAACGACGCTTTTGACGCCGTCGGGGATTTACACCGGGACGATCCAGGCGAATCAGATCAATGCCGCTACGCTTTCAGCCATTACCGCCAATCTCGGGACGGTGACGGCAGGAACCATACAGGGTGTGACGATCTCGGGTGGCACAATCACTGGTGCATTGATCCAAGGCGCGATAATTCAGACGTCGGCTTTAGGCAGACGCATTGTCTTGTCCGATGCGTTCCGTTCTTACGACTCCAATAATGTTGTCCGTATTTCCATTGAAGATTTTCCGGGATACAACTATCACCAACTTCAATTTTTCGGTGAGGACAGCATACGTACAGGGGTTATATCTGGAACGACCGGCCAATTTAACTTCGGGACGTTCAACAATTCAATCATGGTTTTTAAGGGCACCCCGATTGTAATCGATGCGTCAACCACCTACATTAACTTCTCTAACGTCCCTGTGTATGGGTTGAGAATGTCTGTAGACGATATTACAGGGTTGAGCAACCGACTCCAAAACATCGAGAATAACATCATGAATCTCTGGACTGCACTCGACAGCAAAGCATCGAAAGGCGCGCTGTCCGGTTTGGCCGGTCCGTTCAACGGCGGAATACCTATCGGGACCAACATTCAGACCACGACCGGAGTTGTCACGTGGGCGGGCATTCCTGCACATGGCCATGTGCAAACCTAGTACAAATCTTTATGCCTTCGTATAATTTGGTATAATGTGCCTAAAATCTATGCGGAGGCGAATACCGTGAAAAGGATTGTTGTGTCGTTTATCGCCGGAATTTTGGTGGCGATCGGTACCAGTGTAGTCCATGCGGATGTAGCTTCACTCATTGGAAAAAGGATTGACGGGCAGTTCCCGATCCGTGTGAACGGTGAACTGTCCGAGGTTCCGGCTATAACAATCGATGGTGTATCGTACATCCCACTTCGAGCCGCAGGCGAGCTTTTTGGTGCTAAAGTATCCTGGATAGACGGGGAGATACAAATGAACAAACTTCCTGAATCCCAACTTACGCCCGAGGAGTTGGCTGAAAAAGCGAGGACGGAACAAGAAGAATTCGACAAGCAGACACGTGCGATTAACGAGAAGATTAAGGAACAGGAGAGAACGCAATCGCTTTTTGAGATAAACAGCCGTATAGAATTTGTTCAAGGCAGAATAAACTACCTGAACAATGAGATTGAACAGCATCAAAAAAAGATGGAGCTTGAGCCTGGATCTGCATCAATTGATGGGGGATTTATCCCCTACAAAGAAACTGAGCAATACCAGAAGGACCTTGAAAAGCTCGAAAGTTTGCGTTCTCAATTGGCGAAGCTTGAGGCGGAACTTGAGGAATTACAACAGAAGAAAGCAAAACTTGAAAACAGCTCGAACGAAACCGCGGAATAAGACATGACTTCCTTGCGGTGCGTTTACTAAACCCTCCAACACGGAGGGTTTAACTTTTTCCAGAAAGGATGATCCTCATGGCCGTAATGCGAAACATCGTACAATTTGAAATCGATCCCTCGCAGCCCGTTGCTGAACTGAACAACGTCATCTCTGGCGTTATCCGGATGTATCCGGGGAGCGAGATGGACATCCTCCGCGGCGTGCGGAAGAGCATCGATGAGGCGCTGGCGTTCTACGAGCGCAAGGACGAGCAGGGGAAGGCAAAGCAGCAGGAAGCGCAGAAGGAACGGGCCGATCCGGCGTAATACGTCGAAAAAAGAAAAATCCCTGCGTGTGGTAGGCGGGAGGGTCCGACCTACCAATCGTATCCCTCCCGGTTTGCCGCGCACAGGGACACGGCAAACACTATCATTCTATCACAGGGGTGGGGTTTATGGAACCTCTCACGATCACGGCGGTCATATCGGCCGCCGCAGCCATTTCAGGGATTGTGCTCGGTTGGCTCGGCCGGAGCCGGGCGGTCCGGCAGGACGGCGCGGAGGACGGCGAGTTGAGGGCGTCGGTGAATTATATCCGGCAGGCAGTAGATGAGATGCGCGTAGAGATGCGCAGTCAGAGCCAGCGGTATGATCTGCTGGCCGAGCGCTTGACGCGCGTGGAGGAGAGCGCGAAGCAGGCACATCGGCGGATTGACCGCCTTGAAAATGAGGGGAGATGATCAAATGCTGAAAAAGTGGTTGAGGGCGGCTACGATCCGCGCACTCAAGACGGCCGCACAGACAGCCATCGCCACGATTGGCACCACTGCCGTGATCTATGAAGTGGATTGGCGACTGGTCGGCGGCACGGTCGCGCTGGCGACACTGCTGTCGTACCTCACCAGTCTGGCCGGATTGCCGGAGGTCGAGAAGGGCAGCGGTGATGGCGAATGAAGATCGTCATTGACGCCGGACACGGTCCGGAGACGCCGGGGAAGCGCTCTCCGGACGGATCGCTTCGGGAATACCAATTCAATAGCGCGGTCGCCCGGTACGTCGCCGACGCGCTCCTGCATGGATATGTGGGCGTCGATATCCTGCTGACGCACGCAGATGATCGGGACGTGCCGCTCAAGGAGCGCACGGACAAGGCGAACACCTGGAAGGCTGACCTGTTCGTGAGCATCCACGCCAACGCCTATGGAGACGGTGGGTGGAACGCAGCGCAAGGCATTGAGACGTATGTGTACGAGACGCGCCCGCCAGCGGCTGTTGCGCTTGCCAACGCCGTCCATCGGCAACTGATTCGGGCCACGGGACGTCCGGATCGCGGTGTGAAGTCTGCGAATTTCCACGTCCTGCGCGAGACGAAAATGACGGCGATCCTCGTCGAATGCGGGTTCATGACGAACCGGGATGAATGCGAGCTGCTCAAGTCGGACGCCTACCGCCGCAAATGTGCGGATGCGATTGTCGCCGGGATCGTCGAGACGTATGGTCTGCGGCCGAAGCAGCCCGCGCAGCCGCCGGTCGTGGAGGACTGGCGCGCCGAGTTTGCGGCCGCCCGGGAGTGGGCGGTCGAGCAGGGCATCACGGACGGCAGCCGGTCCCAAGACCCGGTGACGCGCGGCGAGCTCTGGGTGATGTTGTACAGGGCGCAGAAGGCGCAGAAATGACGAAACCCCGCTCAGCTCTTTGCTGGGCGGGGCTTTTATTTATCCGATGGTTGTGTTATTGTATTCGTGATCGTACCTACCAGGATTTGAAATAAACTGACACTTTCTCAGCAGAAAGAACCCGCTTAACTGGCGGGTTCTTTCTTTTTCTGGTGGCGCTCCCGGAAATACTCCTGACACCGGGTACAGTACTGCGGGCTGACTTTGTTCCGGTGCGGTGATACCGGCGAGTCCATCGGTCCGCCGCACTGGGGGCACAGTCCTTTCTTCGCCCGGAGTTTCCTGTACCGCCGCGCTTTTTCCCGATCCCGACATTGATCCGAACAGTATTCCCGCGGCTTCCCTGGCGTAGGCCGTGGCGGAACGCGGTTGGTGCAATCCGACGCTTTGCATATGCGCATCTTAGACCACCTCTTTTTTTATTTCAATTGATGTTATGCGGACGAACCGGACGAAGCGATACATCCGGCCGTTCGCAATTACGTCGTATTCACCTCCATCCTTTACAAGGTCCATTTCAGCGAAAAGAGGACGGATTCCGCGTTTCAGAAGCTGGTCGATGACCGACAGCGGCGCAACCACGACCATTTCTTCGCCGCCCATGGAACGGAAGCGCTGGACCACGTCATCTGCTGTTGAGAATGGATTCGGGTCCTGGATCACTTCCGTATCGGGTCCGAAAATTCGCTTCAGTTCTTCGACTTGCTTCGGAAGAGGGGTATGTCTGGAAAACCAAACAATCCTCATGTATATTCCTCCTTTATAGATAAATCCCCACCCCGCCAGTGTTTTTGGCGAGGTTGATAAGTTTTTCGTTCCGGTTCTCGACCACAAAGGCATGGAGTCGAGTACCGGAAATGTCCTTCGCTCCGATGGTGATTTTGTCATCGCCATCGGTGACCACCACCAGCTCTGGCCGATGATGGCGCCCTTCCCGCATGATTTCCTCGATCCGGCTGTGCGCCTTAAGCACGCAGCCGGAAATGTCAGTACCACCACCGGAGAAGTTTCTTTCGGAGAAGGTGTTCATGAGTTTCTTTGCCTCTTCCGGTGTCGCCGCGAAGTGCTCGGTGCGCAGCGACTCATCGAAGAGGCGGACGTACAGCTCGGCATCCCCCGCCAATACGGCTTTCAGGCGGTTCATGAGCACACCGAAAGCCTTGAATATTCTTTGCCCATCCTCCATCGACCCCGAGCAATCGATGAGGATGTAAAGCAGTTGCTTTTTCTCCGTCCGGCGAGCCCGTTCCCGGACAGGTGTCATGCGGGAAATCGCACGGTACAATCGGTAGGTATTCGGAAGCGCCCATTCGGCGGCCGGAATTCGCCCGAGTTCGCCCAGGTGCCGGATTTGGCGGTAGCGGACCTCGTCGCCTTCCGGGTACGATTCGACTTTCGCTGACCGTTTGACCGCCATTTTGGACATAGAGTCCAGCTGGCGGGAAATTTTCAGTATCACCTCCTTCCCCTTCGCCATGTCCTCGGCGATCTTCATATTGCGGAGATAGTTGTCGGAACCTTCAGGGTCCAACAACTCTTTCTCTGCCTCAGAAAGGCTGTCCACATCTTCCATGATGTGGTTCAGCTCTTTCGCAAACTTTTCGGTTCCCGATTCCAAAAAAATCGGGATCGGAGTTCCGTTTTCTTCTCCCCTCCCTTCCCGGCCGTATTTGGCCGAGAGGAGTTTTAGGATGTTCATGGCCTTCTCCAGCGGAGAAGATCCAGGGAATTTATCAAACTCCAACGTCTGCAGGAAATCGCAGACGTTCTGGTGATACTGCATTTCCCACGACACCCAAGCACGCAAGGCGTCGTGGCGGTTTTTGGCATAGCCACGCGGAGATTTCCACCGGCCATACATATCGGGTTCTTGCAGCCTTTCCTCCACACGTTTAAGCACATTATTCATGTACGAGGACGGATGGTTGATTCTCCCTCCCGCGACCAGGTTGCAGAAGTCCGCAACCAGATCACGGGAAAAAGTTCTGACGCCAGCTTTGTCCGCCGCCTCCCGCATTTCTTCGGGAGAGGGCGGAATGTAGAATTCCGGCGGAGATGTTCGGAACGTCATGGCAGATCACCTTACCCAAGTGGTTTCCAGCGCCTTTTCCTGCGCGTAGGAAATCCACTTTGTTATTTCTCCCCGGAATTCGTTTCTCCGGGAAGTCAGTTCATCCGGGATCCGGAGCTCTGCCAGTTCATCTTGCATCTGACGGAGCTTTTTCGCTACCTTCAGGTAGCGAATCGGAGAATCAGCCGCATTGAACTCGTTTCGAATGTCGGCGAAGGCCGATTCGAAACGTTTGATTTTTTCTTCCGCCTGCGCCTTTTCGATGGCGCGGGCGATGTCTTCTTCCACGGTCTTCGTCAATTCCTCCAGACCGGGGAGAAACTTCAACCGCAACATATCTTCCTTGCGGACTTCCGAATCCTCGCGCATACGTGCGGAGATTTGGCAAAGCTCGTATGCGTGTACCGCCGTCCGTGGCGATACAAAGTTTCCGTCGGCTGTGGCCTTCGCGAGAATATCGGCCAGCACCTTTTTGAATCCGTTGAGCATCGGAGTTCCGGCGCGGGCTTCGATTTTTTCGAACAGGGCGAGGTATTCCTTGGCCCCGTAACGCTCCCACCGCAGATGCAGTTGTAGCGGGAAACGTTCGATCAGCGCATGGGCCGACGGACCAAGTTCGCTGATTTCCGACGGTTCCTTGTTGGTCAGGACGATGATGGTTTCCGTCCTGACCTTGAAGCGCTGGGCTCCGTTCCGGAGCTCCCGCGCCGTCAGTACATCCTTCAGCGCCAAAAGAACCTGCGCCGGAGCGTCGAACAGTTCTTCGAATACGGCGATCCTGTAGTTCATGAAGGAACGCTCCGGGTGATACTCCAGAACCTTTTCCTCCTCCAACTTCCGAAAGTCCAGGCCGCCGAACAGGCGGGATTCGTCCATGCCTTCACCGAAGAACTGGAAGAACGTCTCGTTTTCCAGCTCCAGTTCGCGAATGACCGTCTGTACCATCTCGGACTTCCCGTGGCCACCAGGTCCGTAGATGATGCAGTTCTTTTTTCCGAAGATGGCCAGTTCCAGAGCTTCGGCCATCTCATCCACAAAAACGAAGTGTTTTGACAAAATTTCCTTGATCATATAAATACCCTCCTGTGTTATAATGGAGGGGCAGAGGGCTGTCCATAGTCTCTGCCCTGAAGCCTTCCGGTGTGCGAGACCGGAGGGCTTCACTTTTTTGCTCTGCCGGCTGGATGATTAATCAGAAGTATTCGAGAAATTCCTCTGTCACGCCGACCGCTTCCGCCGTTCCTTGTCCGATTCCGAGCTCTTCAAGGCACTTTTCTATGGCCTCGTCGACGATGCGTGCGCGTTCATCGTTGTGCGGATCGCCGCCGCGATCCCTTGCATATACTACCCACTTCGTGATGGACCGCACTTTCTTCGTTTCAAGGTAGATTTTCTCCAATTCTTCAAACGTGAGAACAACCATGTGGTTTTCCTTTTCCGTTTTCCGTTCGATCATGATGTGATCGGACGGAGTTTCACCCGGAAGATAGTAGAAGTCTTCTCGTTCATATGTAGCGACCATGTGGACCTTGCCGCCATATTCCTTATCGAAGAGAATCTTTTTCATTATTACCCCTCCTTTTGGTTTTGTGCGGCTTCCCGCGACATCCCCTTATTAGGGATGTTTCGACCGGTAGCCATCCGGTCATCGTCAGGCGGGCTTTTACTGATTCTGTGCCGCAGAATCAATCAGTTCATCGATTTCCTCGTCGCTCATCCCGAGCGTTTCGCATGCGTCGATGATCGTGTCCATGTCGTCGGGATGCACTTCTACGTTGTGGCGAAACAGTTCCGCCATGACTTGGCGGATGCCTTCTTTCCCAATCATAACAAGCTCATCCATGTTTTTATCGAGCCTCATATATTAACCCCTCCTTCATGTCTGACCACATTATATCATTATCGCCGGCAAAAAACAATACGAACGCATAAAAAAAATATGCATGATTGTATTGATTAAATCGGCGCGATAATATATAATGAAGGCAACAAGATAAAAAGCGGAGGATGATTTAGTATGGCATGGCACTACGGCACGCATTCCTGCGGCCATGACGGCCGCGTGCAAATCTACGGGCCGCACAAACACAGGGAATGGAAGGCAAAGAAATGGTTTGAAAGGCCGTGCGATGAATGTTTGGCGAAGCAACGTCAAGCGGAAAATGTACAGAATGCGGAAAAAGCCCGGGAAATGGAGCTTCCGAATCTTAAAGGTGTTTCTGAAAAGCAAATCGCCTACGGCGAAACCTGCCGAATGAAGCTCGTCTCGAGAATCGAGAAGTTCATTGAAAAATGGGAAAATGATGCTGATCGTTTCGGACGTTTCTATCGATTCCCGTGGGACGAAGTTCCGGTCATTTTCGACCGGATATTGCAGATCTCATCCGCAAAATGGTGGATTGAGAACGAACGATATGCGGAAGTCGGGGTTGTGTTGAAGAAGATATATGAAGATATTCTGATTGAGCGCCGAACGAAAGCACAGAAGGTAGAGGAGACCTGCCAACCCGAACCGTTGCCGCCGCTCCGGCCGGAGAATCCGAAGACGGAGACGATTGCTGAGATTCGGATCGAGGGCAAAAAACTCCAGATCCGCTTTCCGGAATCCCGTGACGATTTCCGGAAGGTGGTTCAAGAAAAACTTCGGATGTCATGGAAACATGGAGTGTGGGAGAGAAAGATGGATCTCTTCAGCGGTTCCATCCACGACCGCGCAGCAGAGGCAGCGCATCACCTTCTTTCTGAAGGATTCATCGTTCGCCTCGATGATCCGCAGGCCCGGGAAAAGGCAATTTCTGGATCATATGAGCCCGAGCACACGCGCTGGGTGTTCAGGCGAACCGAGTCCGGAGTCGAGTATTTCGGCATTATGTGGGACCGGATCAATGAAGATTACTATTCGGTGGCCAAACGGCTGCCGACGGCAAAATGGTCCAATCCCTATATGCTTGTTCGTCCAGAGCAATTCGACGAGATCATGGACTTTGCCCAGCGTTACGATTTCGCTCTTTCACCTGGCGCCGAGGAACTGGTTCAGAAGGCGAGAGAGGCGAAGGACCGGGCGCTGCTGCTGAATGTCCAGAAACCCGAGGATCCGAAGCGCGTTGTCGTCTCTACTGAACCGCCGAAATTGGAAGTGCCGGAGGATGTGGGCATTGATGAGGAGCTTCGCGACACGGACTGACCTCATGCCTCACCAACTCGACGCGGCGACGAAGATGCTTCCGAGCCGCGTCGGAGCACTCTTTATGGAGATGGGAACAGGAAAAAGCCGTACTGCGATCGAACTGGCGCGCGTCCGCGCGCAGAAAATCGATCATTTTATCTGGTTCTGCCCTGTCTCTCTCAAGGAGACGGTGCGCCACGAGATCCTGAAGCATACCGACTGTCGGCCGTCGGAGATCTGCGTCTTCGACGATCGGATCAACGAGCGGAACATCCCGCCGGCCGATTGGTATGTCGTCGGCATCGAGTCGATGCAGTCCAGCGCGCGGACTGTGTTCGCCGTGAACAAGCTGATCACGGAACGCTCGTTCGTCGCGCTGGACGAGTCCCAATACTGCAAGAACCACCGGGCGAAACGAACAGAGCGCATCACACGGCTTTCCGAGCGCGCGCGGTATCGTCTGGCCATGACCGGTACGCCGCTGACACAAGGGGTGGTCGACCTGTATGCCCAGATGCGTTTCCTGTCACCGAAAATTCTGGGCTACAAGTCGTTCTATTCCTTCGCGGCCAACCATCTCGAATACAGCGAGAAGTATCCGGGAATGGTTGTGCGGACTCACAATGAAGAATATCTGGCCGCGCGGATCCGGCCCTATGTGTACCAGGTGACGAAAGAGGAATGTATGACGCTGCCGCCGAAGTTGTACGAGACTCGATGCGTGACAATGACGCCTGAACAGCGCGAGGCATACGAGTATGCGAAGTATCGGTTCCTGTGGGAAGAGGAGCAATATGCGGATCCATTCATGGATCGTGTACGCATCTTCCGCTTGTTAACGGCCCTGCAGCAGATCGTTTGCGGGTTCTGGAATGATCGCGGGAAGCTGCACGAATTTCCACACGAACGGCTGGAACAGCTCCTGCACACCATTTGGATGATCCCGGAGCATGAGAAAGTCATCATCTGGGCGAAATACCACTACGACATCGCCCAGATCGGCCGGGCGCTCGAACAAAGGTATGGCGCGGATGCAGTCGCCTACTATTACGGAGCGCTGAACGAAATGAAGCGGAATCGGGAGTTGGAGAAATTCCGGAGGGAAGCGCGATTCCTCGTGGCGACACAGGGCACTGGTGGGCATGGCCTCAATTTGAATGAGGCAGCCTATGTAGTGTTTTATAACAACGGATTCAAGTATTCTGAGCGTGTGCAGGCGGAAGACCGTTGTCACCGGATTGGCCAGACGAGGAGACCAACCTACATCGACATCCGGTGTGTGAAATCCATTGATGACCGTATTCGCGCTGCGCTTTTCGAAAAAGGCTGTGCGGTTGAAAGTTTCCGGAGGGAAGTGCAGCGGGTTCGGGATTCGGGGATGAAAGAACGAGTGAAGGAGTTGATTTTGTCGCTATGAACCAGGGGGATAAAATTAAAATGCAGGCCATGGAAACACGGGAGTTGTATCTCGCCGGGGCTATCGACTACAAGGAAGCGATGAAGCGATTGAAACCGTATCGCGATTGGTTCAATCAGCGATCGGCCGAGATCGCGCTGAAGTATGGGCAGAAGCCCAAACGATTCAATTTTGGTGAGTTTATGAAGGGGCGCTTTCAATGATCCGCATCGGTCTGTCGGATGCCGAGAAGAGAGATATCGTGCAGCGATACATCCAGAATCACGGCATCACAAATGTCTATGCATTCAGTTGGGAGAGTTTCCACGTCTCTTTTGATGTGGATGTGCCGATCGAGTATTACGGTTACAAGGACATCATCGAGTACAAACCGTTTTACCACTTGCTCGAGGTGATTGACGAGCGGTCGCTCCTGGTCTTCAATGAGTGCATGCGCACCCAAAACCGCAGCGATTTGACCTACAACTGTGCGCATCACTACTGCAATCAGACGCCGCATAAAATCGTGTTCGAGACGTTTCCTTTTATCGAGGACAAGGATGATTTTATGATCCTCCTCGACTTTCTGGACAAGGGGAAATACAAGGGAAAATCATTCGACTGGTCCTTTTTGCATGACGAGGATGTACGCGCCAAGCCGCGGCGGATCATAGCTGAGAGCATCGATGTTGGGCACACAGCAAAGGCGCTGCAAGAGTACGAAAAAAAGAAAGTGCAGCTGTTAGATGGTCTTGGCAACTCCGATCCAGACACGATCCCGCGCAATCTGCATGTCTTCGTCGGGAGGTACAAGGCCGCTCATATTTTGCCCGGGCTTGAGTACGTCGCGCGTAACGACAGATTTAAGCTGCCGAACGTCACGACGTACAAGCACGTCGAGCGGCGGGACTATATCGTCATCGACTTCCCGCACCGCCGACTGGACTTCAACGACTTTTTGAAAACGACAGGTATGCGTCGCGTCCAGTTCTTGAACACCGGGCTAAAGGTCGATCAGCATTATTTTCGTGAACTGCAACACTGGATAGGGAGGTTAGAAGAATTCTATGCTAAAGCAAGTTTATGTGAATAAATCGGTTTTGGAGGCAGCGCGCGAGCGGATCGCCTATATCTTCGATGAGTTCGAAAACATCATCGTTTCCATCAGCGGCGGCAAGGACAGCACGGTATTGGCCCATTTGGCGCTGAAGGAAGCCAACCGACGCGGGCGAAGGATCGGCCTGTTTTTCCTCGATGAAGAGGTAGTCTACGAAAGCACCATTGAACAGGTTGACTATCTCATGAATCTGTATCCGCAGAACACGATCAAACTGTGGCTGCAGATAGAGTTTAATTTGACCAATGCAACCAGCCTTACCGAGCCGTATTTGCGGTGTTGGGAGGCAGGAAAGCACAAGATATGGATGCGTCCGAAGCGCAAGGATGCGATCCATCACCCGTCATGGGATCGTGAATCGGAAGTTATACTCAACAAAGACATCGGGCTCGATTTCTACGCGGTTCTAAAAAACTTCCAACTGACACGACACAATACCGCATTCCTGGTTGGACTTCGCGCGACAGAGAGCCCGAATAGGTGGAGGGCTGTGTCCAAAAATCCAGGATACAAGGATATTTTCTGGAGCACTGCGATGGAAAACGGCAATGTCAGTTTCTACCCTCTTTACGACTGGAACTTTCATGATATCTGGAAATACATCTACGATGAAAAACTTAGATATTCGAAAATTTACGACTACATGTATAAAAAAGGATTGGGTCTGTCGGAAATACGCGTATCCAGTCTGATACATGAAAAGTCATTTAAGGCTCTCGTTGAGTTGCCAGAATTCGAGCCGAAAACATACGACAGGTTGCTACGACGTGTCAAGGGAATCAGTGTCGGAAACCTGTATGGTAAAGAGTCGAAAATGCTTCAGGTTTCTAAACTGCCGAAGAATTTCAAATCATGGCGTCATTATAGGGATTTCCTACTCGAAACATATCCGGATCAGACAAAAAAAGAAATATTCGTCAGACGGTTTGAGAAACATCTGGACAACGAGTATGTAGCGCGACAACAATGTAGACAACTTGTTTTGAACGATTACGAAAACAACCTTCCGGTTGATAACAAACCAGATCCGAGAATCGAAAGACTAAAATACTGGCAGGAGGTATTGTGAGATGAGAAGATACGAAACGGATGCAGGAGTGTTCGAGGTTCCGGATTTTCCGGTTATCCAGACGAAGAAGGGACAGGTCAAACTTCCTGTGATGTGCCCTATCCTTGTCCCACGCCACCTGGTCGTGGCAAACAACTACAACCCGAATCATGTTCCAGACAATAACATGCAGTTGCTGCTGGAGTCTATCGTCAGCAACGGATTTACATTTGCTGTCGTGACGGTGTACGACGAAGAACGAAGATGCTTTGTGATTGTGGACGGTTTCCACCGGAATACGATATTCGGTGAGCGATGGTTGGATGCTGACATTATCCCGATCATCGTCCTGGAGCAAACGATGGCCGAGCGCATGGCGGCGACCGTCCAGTTTAACCGCGCACGCGGTGTTCATCAGGTGGAGCTCATGGCCGAGCTCGTGCGCGCGCTGGTTGAACAAGGGTTGACGGACGAAGAAATCTCTACAAGGCTCGGAATGGAGCCGGAGGAGGTTTTTCGGCTGAAGCAAATCACGGGGATTGCGGAACTCTTCAAAAATCAAATTTACTCCCGGTCATGGGAAATGGTGGAGGTGGACGAGCATGTCTAATTGGGATTATGGTGGCGCATATCTGCGCCACCAGATTCAGCCGGGTGATACTCTCATCTTCTCGGATGGTAGCAAGGCAAAAGTACACAATCTCTTTGATCCGTTGCCCGAATTTATGCTAGAGGCCGATCTGATCTTTGTAGATCCGCCATGGAACTTGGGTAACCTTAACTCATTCTACACGAAGGCGGATCGGGATGATTACCAGGATGATTTTGAAATGTTTTACAAACGCTTATTTTCTCAAATCGCAGAGATTCGACCAAATACCTGCTATGTTGAAGTAGGGAAAGAGTATTTGGCCGACTTTGTGATTGAGATGCGCAAACTGTACCCGCAGGTTACGTTTTACAATAGCACCTACTATCACAAAAAGGACAATCTCTGCTATGTGATCCGAGGAGGGCAAAGGAGAGTCAAGCTTCCGCTAGATGGCATGGATGAAGAGAACATCATCGAGTGGGTCTGCAAGAATGAGGATTTTTCCTGCATCGGAGATCTCTGTATGGGACTTGGTACGGTCGGTTTATACGCCGTCCAGAACGGCAAGCGTTTTGTGGCGACCGAATTAAACCATAAGCGTCTGGCTGTACTCGTCGAGAAGTTATTCGAGAAAGGTCTGAAATACGAAGTAACTGGGGTGAACGAAACATGCCGCTGACATTTGAACCCTTTCGTCAATGGTTTGCACAACAAAGAGACGGCAGCCGGCCGAAGAGAAAAACAGACCTGTATTCGGAGTGCGGTTTCTCTTCGAACACCTGCGGAAAGATCTGGAACGATCGCTTCCCGGTGCGCTCGGAAGTGATCGAAAAGTTGTGCCAGGTGTACGGTCTCCGGGTGGAGCAGGTGATCGCGTATCGGGGGGATGATTCGAAGTGCGATACGAAGTAGGCGGCATGTGGCCGGGGCCGGTGCCATCGTTCGAACAGTGCACAGCCCAGCTCGTCGGCAGCAGTTTTGACATGATCGCTTTCGTCGACGGCCCGACGGCGAAGGAAGTAAAGACGTTCCGCGATGCCTTCATGCGGCTTCATATTTCGGTCATCGATTCCATACCACTGATTGCCGTCTCATACCTCGGTAGCCGCTGGACGTGGGACGCTTCCCTGAATGTGATCGGAATCAGCGAGCAGGATGCGGAGAAGTTCTTCCAGCCGGGAAACGCGGTCAATCTGTTCCTGGTCGACCGGCCGAAGGGTATGATCAGAGCGATCCGAACCGTCGGCATATCTGAAGAAGCGGAACGAACGATCAAAGATGCGCTGCGCGGGCAGATGACGCGATATCGAAGCCGCGCGGAGTTTGATGCGGCGCTCGGGCGGATATACGCTCAGTACACCACGGACGACCTGATCCAGCAGGCGGCGATGGTGTGCGAGTTCAAGGGAAGGTGAGATGGTATGAAGCGAAGCAAGGGGCGTTACCTTGACTATTTCGTTTACGGGAACATCTTGATCCCGGCTGTACTGTTGACGTTTCAAGAGATGTCCGACTTATTGGACGATTCATATGCGGGGAAGATTCGGTTCGTTACTAAACGGAGGAAGGGAGCCTGATCGGCTCCCTTCGCTGAATTACTTGCTTTTTCGTGACCGACTGTTATACTGGCGGTAGGCTCGGCGTTCTTCGTCGGTCAGTTCTGTTACCACGAAGATGCTGGTCTGCTCTTTCTCGAACTCCTCCGGGGTGATGATACCGCGCGCCAACCGGTCATTCAGCACCCGCAGGAGGTGTTCGCGTTTTTGGAGCTTTTCGAAAGCCCTCATGGTATGCTTGTCCATCCTCTTGTTCACCTCCTTTCTACCTATAATTATATACTAACGTGAGTATATAGTCAAGAAAAAATATACTAGCGTGAGTATTTTTATTTTGATATGATGAGGTTGAGGTGATGATCAATGGAGCGGAAAGGAAAAGCTTCAACGCGGGCCAAGAACAAATACAATGCGGCAAACTATGACCGGCTGTATCCGTATGTTCCGAAGGGGCGGAAGGCGGTGTACGAAGCGGCAGCCAAAAAAGCTGGCATGAGCTTGAATGAATTTATCATAGCAGCATTGGAAGAAAAGGTTGATCGTATTAACCAGATTTAGTAAGATAAGTATAGCCGTATGCGGAAGCACCGCTGCGGCCCTTTCTTTTGTCTTGAATAGGAACGTATGTTCGTATATAATCGCTTACACGGGGGTGGTTGGAATCAAGCGCACGAAATTGACACCAGGTAGTAACCTGCTGTGGGAAGGAAGCCGGATGATCATTCCAGAACACAAAGAGGCGCTTGTGCGCCACAGGGAGGAAATTGCCATGGCAAAACCGAAGAGACCGGTCCGCGACGAATTCGAGCTCGAGGAGTTGGCCGGCCGGCTGCAGGATGCGATGGAGGAGGGCCGAGAACTCGAGATCACGATCTGGGGCCGCGACATCCCGATCCGGGGAAAAATCGTGAAGATGGATCCGGAAACGCGTCGGGTGCATATTGCGCATTTCGGCAAAGTGGAGAAGGTGCCGTTCCTGGATATTTTGGCAGCAGAACGCCCCGGATGGTAATCCGGGGCGTCGTTACTTCAACACTTTTAGCATCTGGACTAAGTATTGGCCTTCAATTCTACCTTCATCCTCGGAATCTCTTGTTCTTTCACCGAATTTCACGAATCCATTCCTAGAATAAAAATCGATTAGTTTAGGCTTATCTTCACATTCCAAATAGACAACTCTTCCACCTATCAACTGTTGGATAAAGCGCAATTGATCTAATGCCATTTTAAGCAATTCGTCCCCTGAAATCTGAGTGTTCAAGCCATCGGTAAAATTTTTCCCGAGTTGCGCTATCAGAGGTGCGGGAAGAATATATCCTTTATTGTTTACGTCTCTTGTGCCAAACTTGCCAATTCTTCTTCGCAGTGTTTTGGAAAGGCCCTCGTCTTTCACGGAGATGGATTTTTGGGTCAATGAGTAATACCCGACCAATCTCGGCTTGCCTTGAAACTGAATGAAAACTGTGTGAGTTTGGGTAATACTTTGTTTGGCGAATTCAATGGCCCGATTTTTCAGAAAATATTCAACGTCTTTATTCAGTGGACATGAAAAATCGGAAAGAATCTCTTTAACATGATCCTCTCCGAGTTTATCTATAAGATCTAGCAGGGAGACCTCAACATACCCCTTTAGGGTCATTTAAAAATTTCTTTGATCGTGTCGCCGCGAATTACTCGGTGCATTTTCGATAATGATACGTCCGCGGCACTTTTTTTATCTGCGTTCTCCAGAGCAGAAATCAACCTCCGGCTGCTTTTTTTATCTTTAATAACGATATTTTGCGTAATGCTGCTAGTAGCCATACCAGGTTGACCTCCTTCCTGCATTATCATATGCAGGACTCCCCGCTTTTATGCATTCAATTATAGCGTAATGATGAAAAAAGTAAATCGGCCTATGAGCTCAAAATTCAACAATTTTATGGATTTCCGGAGCACTCGCTATTTAAATGTCAGCGAAAATGTCCCCAAATTGTCCCCATCGGGGTTCTTGACGCTGGTTTGAGGTCTTGATGATGATTTTCAGAAAACGAAAGGAGCCTTGTGTATCAAGGCTTCTCAGCGATTTGTAGTATGGAGCGGGTGAAGGGAATCGAACCCTCGTCTCAAGCTTGGGAAGCTGGCGTTCTACCATTGAACTACACCCGCATGGAGAGCACAAAACATGATAGCACACGAATTCCGAAAATGCAACCGGTCGCCTGCGGCGGAAAAAGGCCGTCGCCCGCGCGGGTCCGGAATTGCCTGCGGAAGGATGCGGCTCTATAATTTAGCAGTAAGTCTCGCTTGTCGTGGTGAGTTTTCATGAATGTATTTCAAATCCGCCAACCGCATGCCCCGCGTTGGGTGACAAAAGAGAATCTCGATCCGGCCGTACTGGTCCGTTGGCGGCATGAAGTCGAACAGTCGGGGCTTGACGCGGAATGCGCAGCCTTGACGAGCCGTGCCGGAAAAGAAGAATTGCGGCAATCGCTGCGCAGCAATCAATTGCTCCTTCGGGCATTCGAACAGGCGATTCAAGAGGCAAGACTTCCGGAGGAATGGCCCCATCTCTTGCTTCTGACGGATCGTTGCGGTGTCTTGCTGGAGACGGCCGGTTCGCCCGAAGTGCTGGAAAACGCGCGCCTCATCGGAATCGAACGCGGCATACGGTTCGATCTGCCGCATGCGGGTTTGAACGCCATAGCCATGGCCGTCAGGCTGGGGCGTCCGGCGCTTGTGCGCGGCGGCGAACACGACCTGCATCTGTTCCGCGGCTGGAGCAGCCTGTGCGTGCCGGTCGCGGCGGACGGCCAGATGTACGGTTTCCTCGACGTGAGTTATCCTTTCCGGGAGGGGAGGCCGGACACGGAGCTTGCGCTGGCCGAGTTCTATCTGCAGGTGCTCAAGGAACGGCTCGCCCGGTATTGTCCGAATCGCCGCCGCATGGCCATGGATCGCCGGTTCGGAGAGTACGGGCTGTCTCCCCGCGAGCGGGAAATCGCCTATTTCTGGGCGCTCAACATGGGAGGCTTGCAGATTGCGGCCCGGCTGGGCATCGCCGAAAGCACCGTGCGCAGTGTCATCAAAAACATTTACCGGAAAACCGGCGTGAGCGACAAGGGGCAGTTCATGCGCAAATTTTTGGCCTGATTCGCCATCGGTCGTCTCCCTGTCATTCGGACGGGGAGTTTTTTTGTCCCGCGGGCATCCCCACTATTGGGGATATCCGGAATCCGGAAACTCCCTTAAGCTTGTTTACGGGAAAACAACCACAAATAAGCGGCTTTGGGGGATTGGTGGGACGAAATGCCTGTCAAACGGAACCTTTATCTTCTTGCGCTCACGATGTTCATTGTGGGCACGGATGGATTTGTCGTTGCCGGCGTGCTTGAAGATATCGCCATGCGAACCGGTGTCTCCATCGAAGCCGCCGGACAGATCATTACCGTCTTCGCCCTTGCCTACGCGATCGCCAGCCCGATCATCGCTTCGGCGTTCGGCAGGATGGACCGGAAGCACCTTCTTTTCCTGTCCATGGCCGTTTTCACTCTCGGCAATCTCATCGTTGCGCTGACGACGGATTATTCGCTGCTTATGGCGGGGCGGATTGTATCCGCAGCAGGCGCGTCAGCCGCCACGCCGGCGGCCATCACGATCGCGGGCATGATATCGCCGCCTGAACGCCGCGGAAGAGCCATTTCCCATGTGTTCAGCGGCCTTACGATCGCCACCATTCTGGGCGTCCCCTTCGGTACGTATTTGAGCCATGCGCTCGACTATCGGCGTTTGTTTCTGGTCATTGCCATCGGCGGCGCGGTGATGTGCGCGGTGTTGTCCGCCGCGTTCTCCCGCTTGCCGCCGCCCCCGAATGTGCCGCTCAGAGAGCGGCTTGCGGCGGTGCGGATGAAGGGCGCGCCTTCCACATTGCTGGTGACGGTGGTCGTTTTTCTGTCCGCGTTCACGGTCTATTCCTATGTTTCGGCCTATTACGGAGGCAGGGGCATTGCGAGCGGCGATCAACTGAGCTGGGTGTTGCTCGCCTTCGGCGTTGGCGGCGCAGCGGGCAATCTGCTGGGCGGCCGCCTGACGGACCGCTTCGGGGCGCGGACGACGAACATCACGAGTCTGCTCGGGCTTTGCCTGTCTTTCGTTCTCATCGCGCTGGCCGCCCATACGTTCTTCCTCGCCGTTGCGCTGACGTTCATATGGGGGGTGTGCGGATGGCTGCTCGCTCCCGCCCAGCAATACCGGCTGATGGAGCTGGGAGGCGAACGGGCGCAAATCCTGATCTCCTGGAACTCCTCCTGCATTTACCTCGGCATCGGTTTGTCCGGAGTTGTCGGCGCGTTGGTGATCCGCTTGCTGGGAACGCCCGCCTTGACTTGGGCGGGCGGCGCCGGGGCGCTCATCGGGGCGCTGCTGACGGCGTTGTTGTACGCGCCCCGTTTGGCCGGCGAAGCGGAGCAGACCGCTTGACGGGCGGATCGTGTACACCCCATGCATACTCCCATGTTTCAGGCGAAACATGGGAGTTTGTTGTCTGCAATGAACTTTTGCGTGCTATACTGGGAACAATCGGGACGAACAAAAGATCAGCGGCGCCTTGCGCCGGACGCAACGTCCGCGCCGCACGGGCCGCCATGGAGAGATGGTATGTCTGATCGATTCCGCGATGCGGATGCCGGCAGGGGCAATGTTTATTTGATGCCGTCGATGGCGAACGAATATCGGAGCAGGCTGACGCGGCTGCTGGAAACCGAACGGTTCGGCGAAGCCCGCGCGCTTCTTCGCTTCCTGCTCGATTGCCGGGGACAGGACGAGCAGGCGTATGACGAATGGCGCCGGCTGCTCGGATGGCTGGAATCGGATTTCCCCGGTCTCGAAACACGGGTCGACGGATCGGCAGACGGAGTCACGTTGATAGCCGAAGAAGGCGAGCCGGAAGAGAATTTGCCGGACGACGAGGCGGTCATGCGCGGACTCGCGCTCCAGCCGCGGGATGACGACGGCAACCGGGAAGCGCAGACCCGCCGGGTGCTCGAGGACATGAAGCGAAGCCCGCGCCTCGAGCAGCGGCTGCTCGCGCTGGAGAAGGCCGTCTACCTCGACGACCCGGAGGTCGACCGGGAGATCCTGGATTGGCTCCGTAAGGAGCCGATGCATCCATCGATGCAGTTCCGCGCCCTGCAGACGCTGAGGCGGCGCGGCGCCGCCGGCCGGGTGCTGCTGGACCGCGCGGGAGAGCGGGTGGAGCTCGAGATCGAGCTGACGCCGCTCGGGCCGGACGACTATCCGCCCGCCGCGGGCGAGGTGCTGGATCGGGCGTGCCGCGCATCCGAATCGTTCGACCCGACGCTGCCGCATTTCGCCCGCGAACTGTGGGAAGAAATTCTGAAGTCGCTTTATGGCACCTCCGATTATGATTGGATGGCGTCCGGAGAAGAGGAAGCGGTCGATTGCTGGGCCGCCGCCCTGCATCTCGCGGTGCAGCTCGCGGCATACGGCCGGGCCGACGAGGCGGAGATCCGGGCGGCGTACGGCATTCCCGAATCGCTCCGCTTCAAGTTCGAACAGGCGTGCAAGGCCGTCCGGCGCGCGGTTCCGCCGCTCGCCGCGGATCCCGGGAAACCTTGAAATATCCGGGAAGGTTGGCTATAATGGAGTGGTTTAGTATCGTGAAGAATCAGACGGATGCATCAGTTGTGGAAGGGGAAGGCATGAGATGAAGGCAAGTTGGCAGACACTGGAGAAGAACACGGGCGTGCTGAGCGTCGAGGTCGATGCGGAACAAGTCGCCGAGGCATTGGACAAGGCGTTCAGGAAAATCGTCCAGAAAGTGAACGTGCCCGGATTCCGGAAGGGCAAAGTGCCGCGCCAGATTTTCGAAGCGCGGTTCGGCGTCGAGAGCCTCTATCAGGATGCGGTGGACATTCTGCTTCCCGACGCTTACGCGGATGCGGTGAAAGAGACGGGCATCTTTCCGGTCGACAGCCCGGAAATTGACATTGAGCAATTCGGCAAGGGCAAGCCGTTCATCTTCAAGGCGAAGGTGACGGTGAAGCCGGAAGTGAAGCTCGGGGAATACAAAGGTCTCGAGCTGCCGTCCGCCGAAGCCGAGGTGACGGAGGAAGAAGTGCAGGCCGAACTGGAACGGCTGCAGCAACGCCACGCCGAGCTCGTTGCCGTCGAGGACGGCCAGGCGGAGAAAGGCGACATCGTCATCATCGACTTCGAAGGCTTTATCAACGGCGAGCCGTTCGAAGGCGGACGCGGCGAGCGCCATTCGCTCGAACTCGGTTCGGGAACGTTCATCCCCGGATTCGAGGATCAGGTCGTCGGCATGCACATCGGCGACTTCAAAGACGTGGAAGTGACGTTCCCCGAGGACTACCATGCCGATGAACTGAAGGGCAAACCGGCCGTCTTCAAGGTGAAGCTGCACGAGATCAAGCGGAAGAACCTGCCGGCGCTGGATGACGAATTTGCCAAGGACGTCAGCGAATTCGATACGCTGGAGGAATACAAACAGGATCTTGCGGCCAGACTGAAGGAACGGAAGCAGAAGGAAGCCGAGAACGCGCGCGAAGCCTCCGCCGTCGAGAAAGCCGCCGGGAACGCGGAGGTCGACATTCCGGAAGCGATGATCCGGTCGGAGATCGACCACATGATGCGCGATTTCGAGAATCGCCTGCGGATGCAGGGCATGACCCTCGAGCTGTACTACCGCTTCTCCGGCCAGGATGAAGAGAAGCTGCGCGAGCAGATGAGGGGCGAGGCCGAGAAGCGGGTGCTGAACAACCTGGTGCTTGAGGCCATCGCCAAGGCGGAGAACATCGAAGTCACCGAAGACGAACTGAACGAGGAACTGGAGAAGCTGTCCGGCATGTACAACCGCCCGGCGGCCGAACTCCGCAGCCTGTTCGAGCGGATCGGCAGCCTGGACAGCCTGAAGGAGGATCTGGTCCTTCGCAAGACGGTCCGGTTCCTGATCGACAACAGCAAAGAGGCTTCCTCGGTCGCCTGAGACCGGGGGCATCGGGATGAGAGTAAGGCACGTACTGCACAGTCACGTGCCTTATTTCTCCATCGCCGCCGGAGCCGGGAGGTGCACGCCGCGCCGCCCGGCGCATACATATAGTTTAAGCGATGGGCGGGAGCCCGGCCGGCGACTTCGTCCGCTTCCGCCAAGTATGACATTGCGCTTCAGACATGGTACAATAGGAACCGAAGCCGATTACGAAAAGAGGTGGGTCGCATGAATCTGGTGCCTATCGTAGTGGAACAAAGCAGCCGCGGCGAGCGATCCTACGATATCTATTCCCGGCTCCTGAAGGACCGGATTATTTTCCTGGGCAGCCCGATCGACGACGATGTCGCCAATCTCATCATCGCCCAGTTACTCTTCCTTGCGGCCGAAGATCCCGAGAAGGACATCCATCTGTACATCAACTCCCCCGGCGGTTCGGTGACCGCGGGGCTCGGCATATATGACACGATGCAGTACATCAAGCCGGACGTCTCGACGATCTGCGTCGGCACGGCGGCCAGCATGGCATCGGTGCTGCTGACGGCGGGCGCCAAGGGCAAACGGTACGCGCTGCCGAACAGCGAAGTGATGATCCATCAGCCGCTGGGCGGCGTGCGCGGACAGGCGGCGGACATCAAGATTCACGCCGACTGGATCCTGAAGACGAAGCACAAGCTGAACCAGATCTATGTGGAGCGCACCGGGCAGCCCTACGAGAAGATCGAACGCGACACGGACCGCGACTACTTCATGAGCGCGGAAGAGGCGCTCGCTTACGGATTGATCGACAAGGTCATCACACGGGCCGAAGCCGCAGGCGAGTGACGCAAGACGAAAGGGAGAGAACCGAATGTTCAAATTCAATGACGAGAAGGGCCAGCTCAAGTGCTCCTTCTGCGGCAAATCGCAGGATCAGGTGCGCAAACTGGTCGCCGGTCCCGGCGTCTATATATGTGACGAATGCATCGAGCTCTGCACGGAAATCGTGGAAGAGGAGCTCGGATCGGAAGAGGAGCTGGATCTGAAGGATATCCCGAAGCCGAAGGATATCCGGGCGATTCTGGACCAATACGTGATCGGCCAGGACCAGGCGAAGAAATCGCTGTCCGTGGCCGTCTACAACCACTACAAGCGGATCAACTCGCAGAACAAGCTCGAGGACGTGGAACTGCAGAAGAGCAACATCCTGCTTGTCGGTCCGACCGGTTCCGGCAAGACGCTGCTCGCCCAGACGATGGCGAAGATTCTGAACGTGCCGTTCGCGATCGCCGACGCCACTTCCCTGACCGAAGCGGGGTATGTCGGCGAAGACGTCGAGAACATCCTGCTCAAGCTGATTCAGGCCGCGGATTACGACGTGGAAAAAGCGGAGCGCGGCATCATCTACATCGACGAGATCGACAAGGTGGCGCGCAAGTCGGAGAACCCGTCCATCACCCGCGACGTGTCGGGCGAAGGCGTGCAGCAGGCGCTGCTCAAGATTCTCGAGGGCACGGTCGCTTCTGTCCCGCCGCAAGGCGGGCGCAAGCATCCGCACCAGGAATTCATCCAGATCGATACGACGAACATCCTGTTCATCTGCGGCGGCGCCTTCGACGGGCTGGAGCAGATCATCAAGCGCCGGATCGGCAAGAAGGTCATCGGATTCACCGCCAGCGGCGATAACGCGAAGGAAATGAAGCCGGGCGAATATCTGAAGCTCGTGCAGCCGGAAGACCTGCTCAAGTTCGGGCTCATTCCGGAGTTCGTCGGCCGTCTGCCGGTCATCTCCGCGCTGGAGCCGCTTGACGAGCAGGCGCTCATCCGCATCCTGTCCGAGCCGAAGAACGCGCTGGTGAAGCAATACCAGAAGCTGCTCGAGATGGACAACGTGAAGCTCGATTTCGAGCCGGCGGCGCTCGAGGCGATCGCGAAGGAAGCGATCAAGCGGAACACGGGCGCGCGGGGCCTCAGGGCGATCATCGAGGACATCATGCTCGACGTCATGTACGAGGTGCCGTCCCGCGACGACATCAGCAGTTGCATGATCACCGAGCAGGTGGTCAAAGAGAAGATCATGCCCGAGCTGACGACGAAGAAAGGCAAGAAGAAGGAAGAAAGCGCCTGACGCCGGGCGATTGCGTGCGACCACCTTTGCCGCAGGGGAGCGTCCCTTGCGGCAAGGTGGCATTTGACGTTCTGCGGGGAGAGAAGGTCATGTACCATCGGAGAGACACCGTTCCGGTCCGGGTCGGCGGCCTTGTGATCGGCGGCAGCGACGAAGTGACGATCCAGAGCATGTGCACGACGAAGACGGCCGACGTCGAGGCAACCGTCGCCCAGATTCACCGCCTCGAAGAAGCGGGTTGCCAGATTGTGCGCGTCACCGTCAACAACAGGGAAGCGGCGGAAGCAATCAAGGAGATCAAGCGGCGGATTCATATCCCGCTCGTGGCCGACATTCATTTCGACTACCGGCTGGCGCTTGCCGCGATCGAGAACGGCATCGACAAGGTGCGGATCAACCCCGGCAACATCGGCCGCCGCGAGAAGGTGGAGGCTGTCGTCAAGGCGTGCAAGGAGCGGGGCATCCCGATCCGGATCGGCGTCAACGCGGGCTCGCTCGAGCAGCATCTGCTGGAGAAATACGGCTATCCGACGCCGGAGGCGATGGTCGAGAGTGCGCTCTTCCACATCGGCATTCTGGAGGAGCTTGATTTCCGCGACATCATCGTCTCCCTGAAGGCGTCCGACGTGCCGATGGCAATCGCCGCGTACAAGATGGCGGCGGAGAAGATCCGCTATCCGCTCCACCTCGGCATTACGGAAGCCGGCACGCTGTTCTCCGGCACGGTCAAGAGCGCGGCCGGCATCGGCGCGCTGCTCGCGATGGGCATCGGCAACACGGTGCGCATCAGCCTGAGCGCCGATCCGGTGGAAGAGGTGAAAGTCGCCCGCGAGCTCCTGAAGGCGTTCGGCCTGATTTCGAACGCGGCGACGCTCGTCTCCTGCCCGACCTGCGGACGGCTCGACATCGACCTGTTCTCGATCGCGAACGAGGTGGAGGCGTACATCGCCAACATCAAGGTGCCGATCAAGGTGTCGGTGCTCGGCTGCGCGGTGAACGGTCCTGGGGAAGCCCGGGAAGCCGACATCGGCATCGCCGGCGCCCGCGGCGAAGGGATGCTGTTCCGCTACGGCGAGATGATCCGCAAGGTGCCCGAGGCGGAACTGCTGAACGAACTGAAGAAAGAGATCGACGAGATCGTGCGCATTTACAACGAAACGGGCGAGATTCCCGGCCGGAAACGGCATGCCGGGAGTTCGGCCGGATGATGATTTGCGAGGACTGATGGCTTCCGCCGTCATCAAACTTCGATTGGCACACGGCATCGCTTGGTCCTTGGGGAGACCAAGGCAGAGGCGGTTCGCCCCGCGCATGCCGGGCCGCATATCCAAAATTTGAACTGCCGTATCATGTCCGGCAAACAGGCAATACTTACAAGTATTGATCCTGATTGCCGGATTTTTTGCGTCCGGCGGTCCGCATGAAGGACAGACGGACCGCCGCATACGGGAGGAGCGAATCGCATGAATCTGAGTGTCGTGCTTTTGGTGATCCAGGTGTTTTTCGCCGTGGTGATCGGGCTGTATTTCTGGAATCTGCTGCGCACGCAGCGGACGAACCGGACGGCCGTCGACAGGGAATCGCGCAAGGAGATGGAGAAGCTGCGCCGGCTCCGCTCGATCTCACTGACGAAGCCGCTCGCCGAGAAGACGCGGCCGCAGACGATGGATGACATCGTCGGGCAGCATGAAGGGCTGCGCGCGCTGAAAGCGGCGCTCTGCAGCTCCAATCCGCAGCATGTCATCATCTACGGCCCGCCGGGCGTCGGGAAGACGGCGGCCGCCCGCGTCGTGCTCGAGGAAGCGAAGAAGAATCCGGCTTCGCCGTTCCGCCATGACGCGAAGTTTACGGAAATTGACGCGACGACGGCGCGCTTCGACGAGCGGGGCATTGCCGACCCCTTGATCGGCTCGGTGCACGACCCGATCTATCAGGGCGCCGGGGCGATGGGCGTCGCCGGCATTCCGCAGCCGAAGCCCGGGGCCGTCACGAAGGCGCACGGCGGCGTGCTGTTCATCGACGAGATCGGGGAGCTCCATCCGATCCAGATGAACAAGCTGCTCAAAGTGCTCGAAGATCGAAAAGTGTTCCTCGAGAGCGCTTATTACCATTCAGAAGACCCGAACATCCCGCAGTACATCCACGACATTTTCCAGAACGGCCTTCCCGCCGATTTCCGGCTTGTCGGCGCGACGACGCGGTCGCCGCAGGAGATTGCGCCGGCGCTCAGATCCCGGTGCATGGAGATCTATTTCCGGCCGCTGCTTCCGGACGAAATCGCGGAGATCGCCGAAGGCGCGATGCGCAAGATCGGCATGCCGCACCATCCCGACGCGGTGAAGGCCGTCACGAAATACGCGACGAACGGCCGCGAGGCGGTCAACATGGTGCAGCTCGCGGCGGGGCTCGCGATGTCCGAACGGCGCGAGCGGATCGAGGCGGCCGACATCGAGTGGGTGGCGAATTCCAGCCAGATACCGCCGCGCCCCGAACGGAAGGTGCCGGCGGAGCCGCAGGTCGGCTACGTGAACGGACTCGCGGTCTACGGCCCCAATATGGGGACGCTGCTCGAGATCGAGGTGAGCGCCATCCCGGTTCGCTCGGGCAAAGGCTCGTTCACGATTACCGGCGTCGTCGACGAAGAGGAGCTGGGCGGCGGCTCGCGCACGCTGCGCCGCAAGAGCATGGCGAAAGGATCGGTCGAGAACGTGCTCACGGTGCTGCGGCGCTTCGGATTCCAGCCGCAGCGGTACGACCTGCACATCAACTTCCCGGGCGGCACGCCGATCGACGGCCCGTCGGCCGGGCTGGCGATGATGACCGCGATCGCGTCGGCCATCACGGGCCGACCCGTCGACAACCGGCTGGCGATGACCGGCGAGATCGGCATCCACGGCAACGTGAAGCCGGTCGGCGGCGTTCTGGCCAAGGTGGAGGCCGCGTTTCAGGCCGGCGCCCGGACGGTCGTCATCCCGAAGGACAACTGGCAGGACTTCTACTCGCGGTTTGACGGGCTGAACGTCATTCCGGTCGGGCACGTCGACGAGGTGCTCAAGATCGCGTTTCCGGGTCTCGAGCCGCGCCGTCCCGACCTCGAGGCCGGCCCGCCGGCCGAGCGTTACGCCGTGCCGGAGGTGTCGTATTTGCAGGCCGATTCGGCGGAATGCTAAAATAGATGACATACCGCCGGACGGCCGCCGCAATCCGCGGAAGGGCCGGCGGGCTGTGCAATCGAACAGGGAGGTGCTGGCGTGGTACCGGGCAAATGGAAAGGACGGCGCCTGCCCTTGCTGCCGCTCAGAGGACTGCTGGTCTATCCGAGCATGGTGCTTCACCTCGATGTCGGCAGGGAGAAATCGGTGCGGGCGCTGGAGCGCTGCATGGTCGGCGACAACACGATCCTGCTCTGTTCCCAGTCGGAGGGGGGCATCGAGGAGCCGACGCAGGACGATATTTACCGTGTCGGCACCATCGCGCGGGTTCGGCAGATGCTCAAGCTGCCGAACGGCACGATCCGCGTGCTGGTGGAAGGCTTGACGCGCGCCGAGATAACGGAGTACGTCCCGAACGACGAATTCTATGAAGTCGTGGTGAGAGAACTGCCCGAGCGGGAGGCGGCCGATCCCGAGATCGACGCGCTTATGCGCACGGTGCTCGGCCAGTTCGAACATTATATCAACCTGTCGAAGAAAGTGACGCCGGAGACGATGGCGGCCGTCGCCGACATCGACGAGCCGGGCCGGCTCGCGGACGTCATCGCCAGCCATCTGTCGCTCAAGATCAAGGACAAACAGGACATTCTCGAGACAATCGACGTCCGCAGGCGGCTCGAGAAAATTCTCGATCTGCTGAACAACGAACGCGAAGTGCTGGAACTGGAACGGAAGATCAGCCAGCGCGTCAAGAAGCAGATGGAGAAGACGCAGAAGGAATACTATCTGCGCGAACAGATGAAGGCGATCCAGAAGGAGCTCGGCGACAAGGAAGGCCGGGCGGGCGAGGTCGAGGAGCTGCGCGGCCAGCTTGAGGAAGCCGACGTGCCGGACAACGTCCGCGAACGGATCGCAAAGGAAATCGACCGGCTCGAGCGGATGCCGACGTCGTCCGCCGAAGCGGGCGTCATCCGCAACTACATCGACTGGCTGCTCGCGCTGCCGTGGCTGAAGCGCACCGAGGACGATCTGGACATCACCCACGCCGAAGCGGTGCTGAACGAGGACCATTACGGCCTCGAGAAGCCGAAGGAGCGCGTGCTCGAATATCTCGCCGTACAGAAGCTGGTCAACCGTCTCAAGGGGCCGATTCTGTGCCTCGTCGGGCCTCCGGGCGTCGGCAAGACGTCGATCGCCAGGTCCATCGCACGGTCGCTGGGACGCCAGTTTGTGCGCATTTCGCTCGGCGGCGTGCGGGACGAAGCGGAAATTCGCGGCCATCGGAGAACTTATGTCGGCGCCATGCCGGGACGCATCATCCAGGGTATGAAAACGGCGGGAACGGCCAATCCGGTCTTCCTGCTGGACGAGATCGACAAGATGGCGATGGATTTCCGCGGCGATCCGGCGTCGGCGCTGCTGGAAGTGCTGGACCCGGAGCAGAACAACACGTTCAGCGACCATTACATCGAGCTGCCGTTCGATCTGTCGAGCGTCATGTTCGTGACGACGGCGAACGCGGTACACAACATTCCGCGCCCGTTGCTCGACCGGATGGAAGTGCTGTACATTCCGGGCTACACCGAACTGGAGAAAAGGGAGATCGCGGAGCGCTACCTGCTGCCGAAGCAGAAGCGGGATCACGGGCTGAAGGAAGACCAGCTCGCCGTCGAGCCGGACGCGCTGCAAGCGCTGATCCGGGAGTACACGCGCGAATCGGGCGTGCGCGGCCTCGAGCAGCAGATCGCGGCGATCTGCCGGAAGGCGGCGAAGGAAATCGTCACCGACCCCGAACCTGGGACGATCGCCGTCGACCGGAAGCGGGTCGAGGATTGGCTCGGACCGGCCAAGTACCGGTACGGGCTCGCCGAGCAGGAGGATCAGGTCGGCGCCGCGACGGGCCTCGCCTGGACGGAGGTCGGCGGGGACACCCTCATGATCGAAGTGACCGTCATGCCCGGCAGCGGGAAGCTGACGCTTACCGGCAAGCTGGGCGACGTCATGAAGGAATCGGCGCAGGCCGCGTTCAGCTACACGCGCTCCAAGGCGGTCGAGTTCGGCATCGAGCCGGATTTCCACGAGAAAAACGACATCCACATCCACGTGCCGGAAGGCGCGATACCGAAAGACGGTCCGTCCGCCGGCATCACGATGGCGACCGCGCTCATCTCCGCGCTGACGGGACGCGCCGTCTCGAAGGAAGTCGCCATGACCGGGGAGATCACGCTCCGCGGCCGGGTGCTGCCGATCGGCGGGCTGAAGGAGAAGTCGCTCGCCGCCCACCGCGCCGGCATCCGGAAAGTGCTCGTGCCGAAGGACAACGCGCGCGACCTGCAGGATGTGCCGGAGTGCATCCGCGAGGAGCTCGAGTTCGTCACGGTGTCGCACATGGATGAAGTGCTGGCGCACGCCCTGGTCGGCGGTCTGCCGCCCGTCCATGTGCTGGAATCCGGCGCCGGCGGCACCGGCGGCGAGGACGTCCGGATCGATATCCACTGATCCGCGGACGGGGGAAATCGCGAGCAACGGGAGAACGGACAGGAGCCATGAAGATTGTCAGCACCGAATTCGTCGTCGGCGCGGTGCGCCATGAACAACTGCCGGAAGACGGCCTGCCGGAAATCGCCCTGGCGGGCCGCTCCAACGTCGGCAAGTCGTCGCTCATCAACCGGATGATCGAACGGAAGAATCTGGCCAGGACGAGCTCGCAGCCCGGCAAGACGCAGCAACTGAATTTTTACCGAGTGAACGGCTCGATGTACTTCGTCGATTTTCCGGGCTACGGCTATGCGAAAGTCTCGAAGGCGCAGCGGGCGAAATGGGGACGGTTCATCGAATCGTACATCCGCGAGCGGAAGCAGCTCAAGCTGCAGCTCCTCATCGTCGACCTCAGGCACCCGCCCACGGAAGACGACCGGCTGATGTACGACTGGCTGCGCCATTTCGGCATCCCGACCTGCGTCGTCGCGACGAAAGCGGACAAAGTGCCCCGCACGAGGCGGGAGCGGCATCTGCGCGTCGTCCGCGAGACGCTGGGGGTGACGCCAGATGTCCCGCTTGTCCTGTTCTCCGCCGAGACGGGCGAGGGGCGGGACGAGTTGTGGAACATCGTGCGTCAGGCAATTGCCGGATAAGGCCGCAAGCCTTGTAACTTGCGGTACAATTCAAAGGATACCGGGCAAAACGTCGGCCATCCCGCGGTATTCGCCGGAATTTCTCGGGAAAATGCGCGATTATCGGGGCTGGCGCGGGAGGCGCTTGATCCGAAGATCGCTTATAATGGTATCAGGCATAAGCCCGCGATTTGCGGCGCAAGCTTAAGAATTGAGGAGATTTTCATATGGCGAAACGGCTGGCCACAGAGTATGTGAACGCCCGACTGCAGCTTTCGGCTGGCGATCTGGACCGGTTCGTTCGATTTGTGGGAGGCCAGAACATCCGCATCAGGGTGCGGGTGGTCGGCTGCGGCAACCAGGAAATGGCGCTGGTTGACGAGACGAACGGCGAAGAAGTCAGCATGACGTTCGAACAGCGCGAAGATCGGTATGTCTGTGAGCTGTCCTGCCGGTTAGTCCATCCGAAGTTGACCAATGCCTTGCGCAGAGCCGTATCGGCTTTCCGGGGCGACGCCGTTGTCAACCGCATTTATTCCGGTTTTACGATGACGTATTATTACAAACGGGGCGCCGTCCACAAGATCGTGGAACACGGCAGGGACGGCGCGCGGGTCGTGTTCGAGCGGCGGGATACGGTCGGCGAACTGGAATCGCTGTACGTGAGCCGCCAGGTGGAGATGGAGATTGAACGCATCCAGGAAGCGATCGACGAGCTGCTTGATCTGCGCAATCAATGCACCGCGCCGGGCGAGAAACAGGTCGTCGACAATCGGCTGCGGCAGTACACGAAGCGGCTGTTCATCCTGGAGGCGGAATAAGCGGCATGATTCGGGGCTGTCCCGCGGTGGCGGGCAGCCCCGATTTCGTGCCGCCGCGCGTCTGGCGACTTTCGGCCGCTTTCCTTTCCCGCCAGCGCAAACCGGCTGTGCCCGGGAGGCCTTGTCCGGCGCGGGATTCGGGCGATTCCGGGCGTTTGAAAAAAAGTGTTGCATTTCTCGTCAGGAGATGTTATTTTTATCTTCGTTGAATTCAATATAGGAACCAGGATTCACTCAGGACATGTTATGTTGCGAGAGAATGATTCCCTCGAGTAGTGAATGACGTAGGTCCTAGCGGATGAAATTTGCTTCACATTTTATTCCTAGGAAGGGGGAACCGAGAGTGGAGTACTCAACTTTCGGAAGACACGTGGCAGTCGACGCCTGGGGCGTGGATTACGAACTGCTGAACAACGCCGAATTCCTGCAAGCCCAATTGGTGGAGGCCGCGGAAACCTGCGGTGCAACGGTTCTCTCGGTACAGTCGAAACAATTTGAACCTCAGGGCGCGACGGTGCTTGTCCTGCTTTCGGAAAGCCACCTCTCGATTCATACGTATCCTGAGAAAGGTTTCGCGGCGCTGGACTGCTATACCTGCGGCGAGACGGTTGACCCCCAACTCGCGATTGACTATCTCATTTCCGTATTGAAGCCGCGCGAGGTTCATGCGAAGAAGCTCATTCGCGGCATCGGCGAGCTTCGGGTGGAGGAGCCCGAATTGAAGCCGTTCGCGCTGGTCTGAACAACATAGCGGAGGAACGAACAGCCATGGATACGATCCGTGGCTGTTTTTGCATATTCCGGAATAGCCGGCGCCGCGTGAGTCCACAATATAGAAGTGCGGCGAGCTTTCATATAATTTTCAATTTTGTCCGGGTACGCGCTGCCGAACTATGCTATACTATTCCAAAGCTGAATTCTCGCCGGGTTTCAGGCGCTTCATGGCCCGGCCGGAGTGGGTGACGCGGGTGCACATCATTGTCGTGGGATTAAATTTCAGGACGGCGCCTGTCGAAGTGCGGGAACGGTTCGCTTTCGCCGAACAGGAACTTCCGAAAGCGATCGAAATGCTGAAACAGACGCCGAGCATCATGGAGTGCGTCATCGTCGCCACATGCAATCGGACGGAACTGTATGCCGTCGTCGATCGCCATGTGCTGTGCGGCCACTATATCCGCCATTTCATGGAACAATGGTTCGGCAAGCCGCGCGAGACGTTCACGAAGTATCTGTATATGTATGAAGACGAGGCGGCGATCCGCCATCTGTTTCGCGTGGCCTGCGGCCTCGATTCGATGATCATCGGCGAAACGCAGATTCTCGGCCAGGTGCGGGAGGCGTTTCTGCTCGCCCAGCGGGAGCGCGCCACGGGGACGCTGTTCAACATGCTGTTCAAGCAGGCGGTTACGGTCGGCAAAAGAGCCCACACGGAGACGTCGATCGGGGAATCCGCCGTGTCCGTCAGCTATGCGGCGGTGGAACTTGGCAAGCGGATTTTCGGCGGTTTCGGCGGCAAGACGGCCCTCATCGTCGGCGCGGGCAAAATGGGCGAGCTGACGGCGAAACATCTGAACGCTTCCGGTATCAAGCGGGTGATGGTCGCCAACCGGACGTACGAGCGGGCGGCCGAATTCGCCGAACGGCTCGGCGGCGAACCGATCGGCCTTAACGAGGCGGCCGGACGGCTGGCCGAAGCGGACGTGGTCATCAGTTCGACCGGATCGCGGGAATACGTGCTGACGAAGGCGCAGGTCGAACAGGCGATGCGGCTCCGTCCGTCCCGCCCGCTCTTCCTGATCGACATCGCCGTGCCGCGCGATCTGGATCCGGCGATCGCCGACATTCCGAACGTGTTCCTGTATGACATCGACGATCTCGAAGGCATCGTGGAGTCGAATCTGGAGCAGCGGCGCAGGGAAGCGGTGAGGATCGAGACGATGATCGCGGAGGAGCAGGAAGCGTTCCTGTCCTGGTACAAGACGCTCGGCGTCGTGCCGCTCATCCGCGCCCTGCAGGAGAAGGCGGAACGCATCCACGCGGAGACGCTGCAGAGCCTGACGAACAAGCTGCCGGATCTGACCGAGCACGAGCGCAAGGTCATCCGGAAGCTGACGAAGAGCATCGTCAACCAGATGATGCACGACCCGATTCTCCGCATCAAGGAGATGGCCGGGGACAAGAAGGCCAATGAAGCGATGGACTGGTTCGTCAAACTGTTCGCGCTGGAAGACGCGATCCGGCGGCAGGATGCGGATCACGGCGCGAAGGCCGCCGATGCGCGCGCGGACGAGCGGCCGGAAGCGGCGGGTGCGGTCCGCAAGGCGGCGGGCCGGCTCGCTGCCGCCACGCCGTGAGGGTACGTCCCGGAGGTGGCGCGCCCGATGTACGGCTTTTCGGTTCACGGACTGCTCGTATTGTACGCCCTGAGCCTTCTGTTTTATTTCTCCGATTTCGTGTCTGCGAACCGGAAAATGAAACGGATGGGCACAGGGCTCCTTGTGTTCGTATGGGTGCTTCAGACCGGCTGGCTGGTTCACCGTCTGCTGCGGTTGGACGATCCTTCGGGGCTGACGCGGTTCGAGACGCTGTTCTTCTTTGTCTGGCTGCTCGTTACGATCTCGATCGCCGCAAGCCGGCTCGCCCGGATCGAGCCGTTCGTCTTCGCCGTCAATGTCGTCGGCTTCTCGGTGCTGGCGGCGGTCGCCGCGGAGGGGCCGTCCGTGTCGCCGCTCGAGCTGTGGAATGCCGAGCGGTATCTGCTGATCGCGCACATCAGCCTCGCGCTTGCCGCATACGCGCTGTTCACCGCCGGCGCCGTCCTCTCGATCATGTACCTGCTGCTGCACCGCCAGCTCAAGAGCCGGAACTGGAACGCCGTCGTCCGGCGGATGCCCAGCCTCGAGACGATTGACCGGTATGCGTTCGGCGCGGTGCTCGCCGGCACGCCGCTGCTCATCCTGTCGCTCGCGCCGGCCGCGGCGACGCTGCTTATGGCGCGGCGGGCGGAATGGCTTGCCGATTGGAAAGTGTTCGCGGCGCTGGTCGCCGCGGTCGCCTACATCATCTACATCGCGCTCCGGAAGCGCCGGATGCATCCCGGACTGCTGACGGCGCAATGGAACCTGTACGCCTTCGGCGCGCTGCTCGCCAACTCGCTGATCGGAGCGGCTTCGCGCTTCCATTCCTGGTCGTAGGGCGGTGAGCCGTGTGACGCGCTATTATCCGATCATGCTGCGCCTGGAAGGCGAAACGTGCCTCGTCGTCGGAGGCGGCCCCGTGGCGGAGCGCCGGACGCGCGGCCTGCTCGACGCGGGCGCCGCGGTGCGGGTCGTCGCGCCCGCCGCGACGGAAGGCTTGAAGCGGCTGGCAAGCGAAAGGTATATCACGTGGATCCGCCGGGAATACCGGGATGAAGATCTCGAGGGCGTCCGGCTTTGCTTCGCGGCCGCGGACCGCGAGACGAACCGGCGGGTCGCCGGGGAAGCGGCGCGCCGCGGCATTCTCGTGAACGCGGCGGACGACCGGGAGATCGGGTCGTTCGCCGCACCGGCCGTCGTCCGCCGGGGACGGCTGGTGCTCGCCGTCACCGCGTCGGGCGCGAGCCCGGCGCTGGCGGGCCGCATCGCGCGCGAGCTGGCGAAGCGCTACGGCGAATCCTGGGCCGATTACGCCGAATGGCTCTATCGGCTGCGCGAAGCGGCCCGCGCCGCCGTGCCCGATACGCGGGAGCGAAGGCGCGTGCTGCGCGCCGCGCTGGAGGTGCCGGAAGCGGAGTGGCGGCGCGATCTTGCGGAAGGGGATATGGCCGCGCGCATCCGGATGCTGGCCGGGCAGGCGGAGACGCGCCTTGCGGAAGACGGAATGGACGGAACAGACGGGGAGTGACTTTGGTGGCGGGAGTTCGAACGATCGTCGTGGGCACGAGGCAGAGCGCCCTCGCGCTCACGCAGACGGGACAGGTGATCGCGGATCTTGAGCGGCTGGCGGGGGAGCTCGGGCTGCCGTTTCGTTTTGAGACGCGCCGCATCGTGACGAAGGGCGACCGGATATTGGACGTGACGCTGTCGAAAGTCGGCGGCAAGGGGCTGTTCGTGAAAGAGATCGAGCAGGAGCTGCTCGCCGGCGGCATCGACATCGCCGTCCACAGCATGAAGGACGTGCCGCACACGCTGGAAGACGGCCTGGCCATCGGCGCCGTGCCGCGCCGCGTCGATCCGCGCGACGCGCTGATCGCCCGCGGGGCGCGCTCCATCGCGGAGCTGCCGCAAGGCGCGCGGGTCGGCACGAGCAGCCTGAGGCGTGTGTGCCAGCTTAAGGCGCTCCGCCCGGACCTTCGGCTCGAGCCGTTGCGCGGCAACATCGACACGCGGATCCGGAAGCTGGAGACGGAAGAGCTGGACGCGATCATTTTGGCGATGGCCGGCCTGAAGCGGATGAATTGGGAAGATCGGGTTACGGCGCCGATTCCGGTCGAAGAATGTCTGCCGGCCGTCGGGCAAGGCGCGCTCGGCGTCGAATGCCGCGCCGACGACGAGGAGATGCTCGCCTTGCTGCGCCGCTACAACGACGAGCCGTCCGCCAGGGCGGTGGAAGCGGAGCGCAGCTTCCTCGCCGAGCTGAACGGCGGCTGCCAGGTGCCGATCGGCGCCTACGCCGAACTCGAGGGAGAGACCATCCGGCTGACCGGCATGGTCGGCACGCCGGACGGCGAGGTGCTGCTGAAAGAGTCGCTGACGGGGACGGATGCCCGGCTCCTCGGCCAGGAGCTGGCGCGCACCCTGATCGGCCTCGGCGCCGACCGCATTCTCGCGGATGTGAGGTGACCGGGGGCTTGAGCAAGGGGAAAGTGTATCTGGTCGGCGCCGGTCCGGGCGATCCGAAGCTGATCACGCTGCGCGGGCTCGAATGCATCCGGATGTGCGACGTGATCGTCTACGACCGGCTGGCCAGTCCGCGGCTGCTCTCGCATCTGAAGCCGGGGGCGGAACGGATCTATGTCGGCAAGCTGCCGGACCGCCACACGATGAAGCAGGAGGAAATCAACCGGATTCTGGTCGAGCAGGCGCTTCGGGGCAAAATCGTCACAAGGCTCAAAGGCGGCGATCCGACCGTGTTCGGGCGCGGCGGCGAAGAAGCGGAAGCGCTTCGCCGGGAGGGGATCGAGTTCGAGATCGTGCCGGGGGTCACGTCCGCGATCGCGGTGCCGGCCTACGCGGGCATCCCGGTCACCCACCGGGATCTGGCGTCGTCGGTGTCGATCATCACCGGGCACGAGAACCCGGAGAAGCTCGACGAGCTGATCCAATGGGACCGGGTGACGAACGCGGCCGGCACGCTCGTCTTCCTGATGGGCGTCGCGCGGATCGGCCACATCGCGCGTCAGCTCATCCGGCACGGACGGCCGCCGGGCACGCCGATCGCTCTCATCCGCTGGGGCACGACGGCCGACCAGTGGACGCTCGTCGGCACGCTTGCCGACATCGAGGAGAAGGTGAAGGCCTCCGGCTTCGAGCCGCCGGCCGTCATCGTCGTCGGCGACGTCGTCCGGCAGCGCGACAAGCTGATGTGGTACGAGAAGCGGCCGCTGTTTGGCGCCCGCATCCTCGTCACGCGGGCCCAGGCGCAGGCCGGCACGCTGTCGCAGCGGATCGAGGAGCTCGGCGGCGAGCCGGTCGAGTATCCGGCCATCGAGACGCGCATGCCCGAAAGCGCGGCGGCCGATGCGGCGATCCGGGAAGCGCTGGCGGCGGCGGAGACGTACGACCATCTGATCTTCACGAGCGTGAACGGCGTCCGCTATTTTCTCGAGTGGCTCCGCCGGTTCGGGCAGGACATCCGCCGGTTCCACCGGGCGCGCGTCGCCGCCGTCGGTCCGAAGACGGCCGAGGCGCTGCGCGAGATCGGCCTTGCGCCGGCCGCGCTTCCCGAAACGTTCCACGCCGAAGGCCTGCTGGAGAGCATGCTTGGGGTTGTGCGGCCGGGACAGCGGGCGCTGCTGCCGCGCGGCGATCTGGCGCGCAAGTCGCTGCCGGAAGCGCTGCGCGCGCTGGGCGTCGAGCCGGTCGAGATCGACGTGTACGAGACGGTGCCGGCCGGCGGCGGGGAGGACATTCTTGATCTGCTGCGCGAAGGCGGCATCCGGATCGTTACGTTCACCAGCGCGTCGACGGTGCGAAATCTGATCGGGCGGCTGCGAAGCGCAGGGGTGGACGACCCGGCCGCGCTTCTGCGCGGCGCAGCCGTCGCGTCGATCGGCCCGCTTACGTCGGCGGCCGCGCGGGAAGCGGGACTTGCCGTTACGATCGAGCCGCCGGAGTCGACGATCGACGCGCTCGTCGCCGCGATCGCGGCCTATTGGGCGGAGCGCAGACCGGTCTGATCGCCTGAGCGACACGAACATTTTAATCGTTGGAGGAATGATCCGATGAGCTATCCGCTGATCCGGCATCGCCGTCTCCGCCGCACCGCCGCGCTGCGCGAGCTGGTCCGGGAGACCGTGCTTACCGCGAACGATTTCATGTATCCGATATTCGTCACCCATGGTCGGAACGTGCGCGAAGAAGTGAAGTCGATGCCGGGCGTGTACAATTTTTCGCTCGACATGCTTGCCGGGGAAATCGAGAGGGTCACGGAAGCCGGCGTGAAATCGATCATGCTGTTCGGCATTCCCGAGCACAAGGACGAGATCGGCTCGTCGGCCTACGATCCGAACGGCATCGTGCAGGAAGCGATCCGGGAAGTGAAGCGGATCGCCCCCGATCTTGTCGTCGCCGCCGACACCTGCCTGTGCGAATATACCGACCACGGCCATTGCGGCGTCGTGCGCAGTACCCCTTCGGGCGGCGCGGACGTCGCCAACGACGAATCGCTCGAACTGCTCGCGAAGACGGCCGTCTCGCAGGCGGACGCCGGCGCCGACATCATCGCGCCGTCGAACATGATGGACGGCTTCGTCTCCGCGATCCGCGGCGCGCTGGACGCCGCCGGGCACGAATCGGTGCCGGTTCTGTCCTATTCGGTGAAATACGCGTCGGCCTATTACGGCCCGTTCCGCGACGCCGCCCAATCGGCGCCGCGGTTCGGCGACCGGAAGACGTACCAGATGGACCCGGCCAATGTCCGGGAAGCGCTGCGCGAGGCGGAGTCCGACGTGCTGGAGGGCGCGGACATGCTGATGGTGAAGCCGGCGCTCGCCTACATGGACGTGATCAAGACGATCAAGGACAACTTCGATCTGCCGCTCGCGGCCTACAACACGAGCGGCGAATACGCCATGGTGAAGGCGGCGGCGCTGAACGGCTGGATCGACGAGCGGGCCGTCGTGCTGGAGACGCTGACCGGCCTGAAGCGCGCCGGCGCGGACCTCATCATCACCTATCACGCCGTCGACGCGGCGAACTGGCTGAAGGGCTGACAGATCCGGCAAATGAAGAAGCCGCGGACGATCAGGCCCGCAGCTTCGACAGGTCGAGCGTATATTCGTTCGGCGACAGCCGGAGGATGCCGCGGTCCTCGACGTCCCGGATGACTTCGGCGAGCACCTGCTTCTGCACGCCGGCCATCTGCGCCAACTCGTCGTAGTTGAGCGGCATGCGGATGACGATGAGGTTGCCGCTGCGCTGGCCGTGCCGATTCGCGAGCAGGATCAGATTTTTGATGACGCGGGTGCGCGAGTCGAGGAACGTCAGGTCGTGCACATGCTGGTTCGTGTCCCTGAGCCGCTGGCACAGCTCGGCCATGATGCGCCGGGTGATGTCGTAATGCGCGCGCAGCAGATCGTGGAACGGCTGTTCCGCGATGACGAGAACCGATGTCGGCTCGAGCGTCGCGGCCGAAGCCGAGCGCGGGCGGCCGTCGATCAGGGACAGCTCGCCGAAGCTGTCGCCGGCCTGGAGAAGGGTGAGCACCTTCTCTTCGCCTTTCGCGGAACGTTTGAAGATTTTGATGGAGCCTTTCAGGATGACATAAAACGCGGCGCCGTGATCGTTTTCATGGAACAGAATGGTATTCGGCGGAATCGTCTGGCGCTGGGCGATGGACAAAATGTGCTCAAGCTGTTCATTGGTTAGTTGCTCAAAGAGCGACACTTTTCTAAGCAACTCGATCATGGTTCTACCTCGGCTTTCCTTGGCGGCAAAAAAAACGGACATTGCCGCGAATCGGTAATTCCAGTTTAGCATACCATGCCGATTCTTGAAACGACAGGAGTGACGAAATTGGTCGATAAATCTCGCATCCGCAGAGATGAGAACTCCAAGGCCGCCTTCGAGCGGGCGAAGCGGTTCATTCCGGGCGGCGTCAACAGCCCGGTGCGCGCCTTCAAATCGGTCGGCCTGACGCCGGTGTTCGCGGCGCGCGGCGCGGGCAGCCGCATCACGGACATCGACGGCAACACGTACATCGACTATGTCGCGTCATGGGGACCGCTCATTCTCGGACATGCCCATCCGGAAGTGGTCGAGGCGATCAAAAGGACGGCGGAGAAAGGGACCAGCTTCGGCGCGCCGACGGAACTGGAGACGATGATGGCGGAACTGGTCGTCGAGCGGGTGCCTTCCGTCGATGTCGTGCGGATGGTCAACTCCGGAACCGAGGCGACGATGAGCGCGCTGCGGCTGGCCCGCGGGTACACGAAGCGGAGCAAGATCGTCAAGTTCGAAGGTTCCTACCACGGCCATGCCGACAGCCTGCTCATCAAGGCCGGTTCCGGCGTGGCGACGCTCGGTCTGCCGGACAGCCCGGGCGTGCCGGACAGCGTCGCGGCGCACACGATCACGGTGCCCTACAACGACCTGTCCGCCGTCAAGCTCGCGTTCGAGCGGTTCGGCGAGGAGATTGCCTGCGTCATCGTCGAGCCGGTCGCCGGCAACATGGGCGTCGTGCCGCCGCTGCCGGGCTTCCTCGAAGGCTTGCGCGAAGTGACGCGGGCATACGGCAGTCTGCTTGTTTTCGACGAGGTGATGACCGGATTCCGCGTCCATTACCATTGCGCCCAGGGGCTGTACGGCGTCGAGCCGGATCTGACCTGCTTCGGCAAGATCATCGGCGGCGGCCTGCCCGTCGGCGCGTACGGCGGGAAGCGGGAGATCATGGAGATGGTCGCGCCGAGCGGGCCGATCTATCAGGCGGGCACGCTGTCGGGCAATCCGCTCGCGATGGCGGCCGGCTATACGACGCTCAAGCTGCTGACGCCCGAGACGTACGAGCGGCTCGAGGCGCTGTCGGCCCGGCTGCAGCGCGGATTCGAGGAGAACGCGGAACGTCATGGCATCCCGGCGACGATCAACCGGGTCGGCTCGATGCTCTGCCCGTTCTTCACCGACAAGACGGTCATCAACTACGAGACGGCGAAAACGTCCGATCTCGACCGGTTCAAGGCGTATTTCGCGTCGATGCTGAATCTCGGCGTGAGCATCGCGCCGTCCCAGTTCGAAGGGATGTTCATCTCCGCCGTCCATACCGAGGCGGACATCGACGCGACGATCGAAGCCCATGACGAAGCGCTGCGCCGGCTGTAACGCGCGATGCGGTCCGGCTTCGGCCGACGTGGCCGGTACGGCCGACGCGGCCGGCGCGGTCGATCGGCGCCGTCCGCGCAATCGTGATGCCGGTACGGAAGCGGAGGGATCGTCTTGCTCGATTTGACGCAGGCCGTCCGCGACGGCGAGTGGCTGCGCATCCCGCTGCCCGATCCGCGACCCGAAGGGTTCGCGGACGGGACGCATCCGCACGAGGTGTGCCGCCGGCTTATCGCGGACGGCAGATGGCCTGAGAAATGGCTGAACCGTCTTTTTTCTGTCGGAGGCATCCGGCTGGAGCGCGGCATGCTGTCGCTCAGGGCGTTTCCGCCCCATGACTGGACGGGCCATCCGCTGCTTGCGGGCGGCGGAACGCCGGCCGGCGCCGAGGCGCTCTACGAGGACGACTGGTGCCTCGTGCTGCTCAAACCGGCCGGCATGCCCGTCCATCCCGCGCATCCGGGCATGGGCGGGACGCTGGACGAAGCGGCAGTCCGGCACGTGCTTCGGGCGGGCGACCCGCTGCCGGTCCGCCATATCCACCGGCTGGACGCGGACACGTCCGGGCCGGTGCTCTATGCGAAGAACGATCTGGCCCAACTGCGCCTGGACGAGGCGATGCGGGAGAAGCGGATCGAGCGGCGGTACGTCGCCATCGTGCACGGCGCACCGCGGCCGGAGCGCGGCACGATCGACGCGCCGATCGGCAAGGACCGGCATCACGGCTCGCGCAGGCGGGTCGCGTCCGGCGGCTACCCCGCCGTGACGCATTACGAGACGGTGCAGGCCGCCGGCGGCCTGGCGCTGGTCCGGGCGCGGCTCGAGACCGGACGGACGCATCAGATCCGCGTCCACTTCAGCCATATCGGCCATCCGCTGCTGGGGGACAGGCTGTACGGCGCTCCGGCCGATCCGCATCTTCCCCATCAGGCGCTGCACGGCGAAACGCTCGTCTTCCCCCACCCGTGGAGCGGAAAGCCGATCGTGGTCGAGGCGCCCCGGCCCCGCTGGTTCGAAGACGCGCTCCGCCGCGCCGGCCTGTGAGCCGGCCTGCGAGGGAAAATGCAGGCATGCCCTCCTTCCCGCGGCCATATAGATAGATATTGAACGAAGGAACGAATCCGTTCATATCCATGGTTGCGGAAGGAAGGAGGAAGCGACGTGCACGAACCGAGCGGGCTCCGGTTCGATGTCTACGAACGCGTTCATCTGCCGCAGGAAGCGGCGGACATCCGCGAGATCGAGGAAATCGAACTGACGCCTTACGTCCAGGCCGAACGCCAGGGAGATCAGGTGGTGCTGCGCGGCAGCCTGCTTCTCGGCGGCGTCTATCTTCCGGACGACGAACGCCGCAATTCGCGGCAGCTCGAGCATTGGATACCGGTGGAGATCACCTTGCCGCTGGAACGGGTGGGCAGACTCGAAGATTTGGCCGTTGAAGTGGACAATTTCGATGTCGACCTGCTGGATAAGCGCACGCTCAACATCACGGGCGTCCTGACGCTGCGGGGCGTCCTGGCGGGAACGGCGGGCGGCCGTCAACAGACCTACGCCTGGGGAGAGGAGCCGTATACGGTCGTCCACCGCCGCGGGCGGGATCCGGTCGAAGACGCGGCTTCGGAAACCGCCGGCGAAACCGCGCAGCCGGAAGTCGAAGCCGGGCTGTTCTTCGAATCGTCCGCGGAGCAGGCGTTTGACAAGGATCCGGCGGAATGGCGGACCAGCGGCGACCAAAGCGCGGATGACGCGGAAGGCCCGGGCGATGCGGACGCCGGATCGCTGTCCGAACCGGCAGCAGCCGCGGCTTCCGCCGGAGACGGCTTCGCCGGGCAGCCGGAACTTGAGCCGGAGCTTGAGGCCGAAGCGGTCCAGGCGGCGGGTCCGGTGGAATGGAAGGCGTTCGCGACGCGGACTCAGGAGAATCCGGCGGCCGACGCGGCAATCGCGCGACAAGAAGCGGAGCCGGCGGACGACCCGGAATCCGGGCCTCGGCCGGGTGCGGAGCAAGGCGCTTCCGCAGCCGATTCCGGGGATGCCGGCGCCTTGCGAAGCGAACAGGATTTCGCCGAAGCGGATGAGCTCTCCGCGACGGCGGGCCCGGACGCCTGGCAAGCGGACGCGGAGCCGCAGCAGCAGCAGCAGGATGAAACCATGGCGCAGGCGCAGTCCGGCGATTGGAACCGGACGGACGATCAGCAGCCCGCCGCCGCGCAGCCCGCGTTCGGCAAAGTCGACGTGAAAGTCGCGGTCGGAGCGAAGCGGGAAGACGAACAGGCGGGAGCGGAAAGTTCCGCGGGGCTCGGGAAGCTGTTTTTCCCGGATCGGAGGGAGGCGCGGGACGATGCCGGAGCGAAGCTCCACGAAGCTCCGGAACCGCCGCAGGCGCAGAAAGCGGCGGAAACGGGATACCGGCATGCTTCGTCGGACGAAGTGGATTGGCGGAGCCTGTTCCGCGGAGCCGCCGCGCAGGAATCGTTCCGCACGGTGCGGCTCTGCATCGTGCAGAAGGACGACACGCTCGACGCCATTGCCCTCCGTTATCAGCGGAATCCGCGCGAGCTCGCGCTGGTCAACCGGCTGAACGGCTCGGCCCTGGAAGAAGGCCAGGTGCTGTACATCCCGTAAGAAATTTCGGGCCGCACGCCGCGTGATGCAAAACGGTCGAACAGGATTCCCGTTCCTGAATCGGCCGTTTTGGCTTTTTTCAACAATGCTCACGCGTTATATGGATAGCGAAATACTGCTTGCACGGCTTGCCCCGCAGGAAATAGACGAAATATTTTCTTCTATATTGGTGAAAGTCGTGTTTTCAACAACAATAAAAGAAGTAATTTCGCTTATTTTATGACAGAACGTCCAAAAATGGGAATCATATAAAAATAAACGAAGTTTTTTTGTCAATTTCACGGGTATGGGCCTGAAAGCCAAGAAATAGAGGAAAAAACTTCGCCAATTCGACCGGTCTCCGGACCAACGGACATGCCATACACGCCGCGACGGGAATTCACGAGCCGCAGCAGCGCGCCAACCATGCCGCAACCCCGCCAATGGAATTTCACGAGGCGCAACAACGCGTCATCCACGCCGATTTCTCGCCAATGGAATTTCACGAGGCGCAACAAATGCGTCATCCACGCCGACTTCTCGCCGATGGAACTTCACGACCCGCGGCAGTACGGCATCGACACCGGCTTCCCGCGCCCGCGGCCGGGCCGTCTTGTTGACGAAGACGGTTAACATCGTTATGATAGGAAATAATAACTGTTAGACTACGGGATTCGGCAATCCCGACAGCGAACGACGAAGAAGGGGAATAGCTGCGCGTCTTGCCTTCAGAGAGCGGAGCCGTAAGGCTGCGAGGTTCCGCAGGATCGGACGGCTGCGGGTCGCCCCGGAGTCGCCTGTTCGAGCGCTCAGACAGCGCCAGGGCAGGCCGGCTGGCAACCGTTACAAGCCGGCAAGCGCCGCCAGCGTTTGGAGCGCCGGCGGAATGAAGGTGGTACCACGGAAGCGAATAGCCTTTCGTCCTTTGTCGGGCGAGAGGTTTTTTTGTTGGACCCGCTGCGCCGCTGCGCGGAGATTGCCGGATCCATGCCGCATGAGGAGTGAGGTTTCGCATGACGGAAGAAAACAGATCCGCTGACACGATGCCGACAACGTACGACCCGAAATCGGCGGAGAAGAAATGGTACGATTACTGGATCAAGGGACGGTATTTCGAAGCGGGACAGCGGAAGGACGCGCAGCCGTTCACGATCGTCATCCCGCCGCCGAACGTGACGGGCATGCTGCACATCGGCCACGCGCTCGACTGCACGCTGCAGGACATTCTGATCCGCGCGAAGCGGATGCAAGGCTACGACGCGCTGTGGCTGCCGGGCACCGACCACGCGGGGATCGCGACGCAGACGCGCGTGGAAGCGACGCTCCGCGAGCAGGGGATCAGCCGGTACGATCTCGGCCGCGAGAAGTTTCTCGAGAAGGTGTGGGAGTGGAAAGAGCATTACGCGAACACGATCCGCGAGCAATGGGCGAAGATGGGCTTCTCCCTCGACTATTCGCGCGAACGGTTCACGATGGATGAAGGGCTGTCCCGCGCCGTGCGCGAAGTGTTCGTCCGCCTCTACGAGAAAGGCCTGATCTACCGCGGCAAGCGGATCATCAACTGGGATCCGGCCGCGCGCACGGCGCTGTCCGACATCGAAGTCGAGTACAAGGAAGTTCAGGGCGCGCTCTACCATCTCCAATACCCGCTCAAGGACGGCAGCGGCCACATCACGGTCGCGACGACCCGCCCGGAGACGATGCTGGGCGATACGGCGGTGGCCGTTCACCCGGACGACGAGCGGTACAAGGACATGATCGGCAAGACGATCGTGCTGCCGATCATCGGCCGCGAAATTCCGGTCGTCGCGGACGAGTACGTCGACCGCGAGTTCGGAAGCGGCGCGGTCAAGATCACGCCGGCCCACGACCCGAACGACTTCGAGATCGGACTGCGCCACGATCTGCCGCAGGTCATCGTCATGGACGAGACCGGCAAGATGAACGAGAACGCCGGACCGTATCAAGGTCTGGACCGTTCCGAGTGCCGCAAACGGATCGTCGAGGATCTGAAGGCGCAGGGCGTTCTGATCAGGATCGAGGAGCACATCCATCAGGTCGGGCACAGCGAGCGGACGGGCGTCGTCGTCGAGCCGTTCCTGTCGACGCAATGGTTCGTGAAGATGAAGCCGCTCGCGGATCAGGCGATCGCCGTCCAGCGTTCCGAGAAGGGCGTCCGGTTCGTGCCCGAGCGGTTCGAGAAGAACTACATGCACTGGATCGAAAATGTGCGCGACTGGTGCATTTCCCGCCAGCTCTGGTGGGGCCACCGCATCCCCGCATGGTACTGCGATGATTGCGGCGAAATGCATGTCTCCCGCGAAGATCTGACGACTTGTCCGGCCTGCGGCGGCGCGCTCCGCCGGGACGAAGACGTGCTGGACACGTGGTTCAGCTCCGCGCTCTGGCCGTTCTCGACGCTCGGCTGGCCGGACGATACGGAAGATTTGAAGCGCTACTACCCGACGACGGTGCTGGTGACCGGATTCGACATCATCGGCTTCTGGGTGTCGCGGATGATTTTCACGGCGCTGGAGTTCATCGGCGAGCGGCCGTTCGCGGATGTCCTCATCCACGGCCTCGTGCGCGATGCCAACGGCGAGAAAATGTCGAAGTCGAAGGGCAACGGCGTCGACCCGCTCGACGTCATCGAGCGCTACGGCGCGGATGCGATGCGTTACATGCTGTCGACGGGCATCTCGCCCGGCCAGGATCTGCGCTTCCGCTGGGAGCGCGTCGAGCAGGCGCGCAACTTCGCGAACAAGATCTGGAACGCGTCGCGGTTCGCGCTGATGAATCTGGAAGGATTCACGGCGGCGGACATCGACCTGACCGGCCCCCTGGGCACGGCGGACCGATGGATTCTGCACCGGCTGAACGAGACGGTGCGCGACGTCACCCGGCTCATCGACGCCTACGAGTTCGGTGAGACCGGACGGCTGCTTTACAACTTTATCTGGGACGATCTGTGCGACTGGTATATCGAATTTGCGAAGCTGAACCTGTACGGCAGCGACGAGGCGGCGAAGCGCGCGACCCAATCGGTGCTCGCGTACGTGCTCGACCGGACGCTCAGGCTCATGCATCCGTTCATGCCGTTCATTACCGAAGAAATCTGGCAGCATCTGCCGCATGAAGGCGAGACGATCACGCTGGCGCCGTGGCCGGAATACGACGCCGCGTTCGAAGCGCCGGACGCGGTGCGCGAGATGAACCTGCTCATGGACATCATCCGCGCCGTGCGCAACATCCGCTCCGAAGTGAACGTGCCGATGAGCAAGAAGGTCGATCTGATCGCGAGCCTGACCGGGGAAGCCGAGCTTGCGATCGCAAGGCGCAACGAGGAGTTCATCCGCCGTTTCTGCGGCACCTCCTCCCTAGAGCTGGGCGTGGATCTTCCCGCGCCGGAGAAGGCGATGACCGCGATCGTGACCGGGGCGCAGCTCTATTTGCCGCTGGCGGGGCTGATCGACATCGACGCGGAAATCGCGCGGCTTGAGAAAGAGCTGAAGACGCTGAACGCCGAAGTCGAGCGGGTCGAGAAGAAGCTCGCGAACGAAGGCTTCATGGCGAAAGCGCCCGAGAAAGTGATCGAGGAAGAGCGGGCGAAGCTGCGCGACTACTCCGAGAAGCGGGACCGGACGATCGCCCGCATCGCGGAACTGCGCGGCTGACGGCCCGCACAAGGAGGAGAAGCGTTAAAGATGCCTGACATGAGCGAACGGACCGGCGGCGCGTTTGGCACCGGGGAGCAGGATGCGGGTCCGTTCCGGACATACGAAGAGGCGCGCGATTGGATCACCGGTCTGACCGCGTTCGGCATCCGTCCCGGACTCGAACGGATCACCCGGCTGCTCGAGCGGTTCGACCGGCCCGAGCGCCGGCTGAAGTTCATCCATGTGGCCGGCACGAACGGCAAAGGTTCCGTCTGCGCCTATCTGACCAGCGTGCTCCGCGCCGCGGGCTACGATGTGGGGACGTTCACGTCGCCTTATTTGACCCGCTATACGGACCGGATCCGGTTCAACGGCGAAGACATTCCCGACGACGTGTTGGTGCGGCTGGCGAACAAAGTCAAACCGCATGTCGACGAGCTGGCCGAAACCGAACTCGGTTCGCCGACGATGTTCGAAGTGACGACCATGATCGCGATTCTCTATTTCGCGACGGTCGCCTGGCCCGATTATGTCGTCTGGGAAGCCGGACTGGGCGGGCGGCTCGACGTGACGAACGTCGTCGTGCCGGTTGTGTCCGTCATCACGAACATCGGTCACGACCATATGGATGTGCTGGGCGACACGCTGGAAGCGATCGCGGCCGAGAAGGCCGGCATCATCAAGCCCGGCGTGCCGGTTGTCAGCGCCGCCTCGCAGCCGGAGGCGATCCGCGTCCTCGACGAGACAGCAAGCGCCAGAAAGAGCACGCTCTATCTGCTGGGGCGGCAGTTCCGCGAGATGCCGATCGAGGCGGGCGAGGGGACGCAGCGGCTCCGGTTCGAGGGGCCGTTCCGCGCGATCGGGCCGCTCGAGATCGCGATGCGCGGCGCGCACCAGCGGGCGAACGCCGCCGTCGCCGTCATGACGCTCGAAGTGCTTCGGCAGTACTACGCCCTCATCCTCGAGGAAGGGGTGCTCGAAGAAGGGCTGCTTTCGGCCAGATGGCCCGGCCGGCTGGAGCTGGTTCGGGAAAATCCGCGCGTTCTGCTCGACGGCGCGCACAACCCGGAAGGGATGGCCGCCCTCGCGGCCGCGCTCAGGGAATCGTTCCGCTGGCGCAGGCTGCACCTGATGATCGGCGCGCTGGCGAACAAGAATCATATCGACATGCTGCGGCATATACTACCAATAGCGGATTCGCTCATCGTGACCGAACCGGATTTCAGGAAGAAGCTGGACGCAGGCGAACTTGCGCGGATCGCGGCCGGCATCCCCGGCTGTCCAGCCGATGCCGCGGCCGAACCGGATTGGCGCCGGGCGCTCGACATGCTGATCGGACGAACGGGTTCCGAGGATCTGGCCGTCGTATCGGGCTCGCTGTACCTGATTGCAGACGTTCGTTCCTCTCTGCTCCATGATCGCGATATTGAAAAAGGTTGGTGAGACGGCATTTGAGCACGGCGGAACATGTGCATTTCATCGGCATCGGCGGATACGGAATGAGCGCCATCGCCAGGGTGATGCTGGAGAAGGGATACAAAGTGTCGGGTTCGGACGTGGCCAGGCAGGAGCGGACCGACAAGCTCGCGGCGCAAGGCGCACGGATCTATATCGGACACAAGCCGGAACACGTCGCCGGCGCGCAGCTCGTCGTCTATTCGACGGCGATCGCGCAGGATGACGTCGAACGAAAAGCCGCCGAAGCGCGGAACATCCCGGTCATCCACCGCTCGCAGATGCTGGCGCGTCTCCTGAACGCGGGCAAAGGCGTCGCCGTCGCCGGCGCGCACGGCAAGACGACGACTTCGTCCATGATCGCCCTTGTCATGGAGTCGTGCGGCGTCGATCCGACCTATATCATCGGCGGAGAGATTGTGGGCCTCGACACGAACGCCAAAGCCGGAGGCGGCGAATACGTCGTGGCCGAGGCGGACGAGAGCGACGGATCGTTTCTGCAATATCAGCCGCATACGGCCGTCGTCACGAACATCGAGCCCGACCATCTGGAAAACTACGACGGCGATTTCGGCAAGCTGAAAGAGGCGTACGTGCAGTTTCTGCGCCAGGTGAAGCCGGATGGGCTCGCCGTCGTCTGCGCCGACGATCCGAATATCCGGGAGCTTATGCCCCGGCTCGGCGGCGTCCGGATCATCACCTACTCGATCGAACCCGGCCGCGAGGCGGATTACGGCGCGACCGATCTTGCGCCCGGCGACCGGAAAGTCTCCTTCACGGTGCTAAGGCGCGGCGAACGCCTCGGCCGCGTGGAGCTGTCGGTGCCGGGACGGCACAACGCGGGCAACGCGCTCGCGGCAATCGCCGTATGCCTGGAGGCAGGCCTTGCGTTCGACCGCGTCGCGGAGGCGATCCGCCTGTTCCGCGGCGCGAAGCGGCGGTTTCAGGTGATCGTCGAGACGGGCGGCATTCTGGTGATCGATGATTACGCGCATCATCCGACGGAAATCCAGGCGACGATCGCGGCCGCCAAGGCGACGGAAAAACGGATCATCGCGGTCTTCCAGCCGCAGCGCTACACGCGGACGTTCTTCCTGCTCGACGCCTTCAGCCGTTCGTTCGCGGAAGCCGACGAAGTCGTCATCACCGACATCTATTCGCCCGCGGGCGAGAAAGCGATCGAAGGCGTCACCTCGAAGCGGCTGGCCGAACTGATCGTGAAGAACAGCAATCCGAACACGGTCTACCTGCCGACGAAAGAAGACGCGCTCGCCTGGCTGCTCGAGCGGGTGAAACCGGGCGACCTCGTCCTGACGATGGGAGCCGGCGACATCTGGAAGACGGCCGAGCAGTTGGCGAGGGAACTGAACGTCAGATTCGCGGCAAGCGGCTGACGGCATGCGGACAGCCGTCCGACGGGCCCCGAAGCGGGGGTTCGGCGGACGGTTTTTTTTCGTGCGGACGGGAATGAAGACACTGGAGCAACTCCGCGTCATCCTGTATGATAACGTTAACCCTTTTTGTCGAAAGTTGCCGCAATCTGTCCAAGCGAGGGGAAACGGGATGAGAACAATCGGGAAAAATGTCGGAACTTGTGTCTCGCGTTGCTTGTTGCCGCATTTTTTGCGGGAAGCGGGGCGCACGCGGCAAGCGCGGGAAACGCCTCTTTCAAGGATGTCGGAAATCATTGGGCGCGAAACGTCATCGCGTGGGCTGCCGGGAACGGCATCGCCAACGGGTTCGATGACGGCACGTTCCGCCCCGATCTGAAGATCAGCGAACGCGAATTTCTGGCGCTCGTGCTGCGCGCCTTCCCGGAATACGAGGTTCCGGAGCAGAAGGCGGGCGAGCCTTGGTACGTCCGGTATTACGCGGCGGCGAAGCGACTGGGTTGGCCGGTCGACGACATGGAGGCGAAGCGGGAATACACCCGCGGCGACGCGGCCCGCATCATCGCGGCGGCTCACGGGAAACGGCTGTCCGAAGTAGATGCGGTGCGATACCTGCTGAACAACGGGCTCGCCAGGGGCAAGACGAGCGCCACGCCGGAGGGATTCGCCGCCGGCGATCCGCTCACGCGAGCGGAGGCGCTGACGTTCATCTTCAACGTCAAGCACGCGGAAGCGGAATCGGGCCGCGGCGGGACGGACGGGTCCGGCGAGGCGGACAAGCCCGGCGAGGTTTTAGCGCTGCGCGGCATCGCTATCGGCGACGCGGAGTCGGCGGTGCTGGACGCCCTCGGCGAACCGGATCGCCGGGAACCGTCCGCCGGGGGGTACACCTGGCTCGTCTACAATGCCGAATACGCCCGGTATGCGCAGATCGGCACAAGCGGCGGCCGGGTGGTGGCGTTGTTCAGCAACGCGGACGTCTGGGAGCAGGAGGACGGCCTGAAACCCGGGGCATCCCTGCAGGCGGCTGCCGCTCATGCGGGAGTGGCTCTCGGCGATCTCAAGGATCGCGAGTTTTATGCGTACGGGAAGGACGGCTTCCGGATCACGCTGTACCTGGACCTGCACGCGAACGCGGTGGAAGGCATGCTGGTGGAGCAGGCCGGCGCGGCCGGAAGGAGCGTCGGCGCCCGCGCGGATGCCGCGGACGGAGAATTGGAGCTCGCTTACGAGCGTCAAATATTCGAACTGACGAATGTGTTCCGTCTGAAACACGGCCGGAGCGCCTTGTCCTGGCACGATATCGCGGCGAAGGCGGCGAAGCTGCACAGCGCGGATATGGCGGAGCGGGAATTTTTCGACCATATCAACCCGGATGGCGCGGATCCGTGGGATCGGATGGCTTCCGCGGGAATCGGCGATTATCAGGCGTACGGGGAAAATATCGCCGCCGGATACCGCAACGCCTTTGAGGCGCACACCGGCTGGGTCAACTCCTCCGGCCACCGGAATAATCATCTGCACGACCGTTTTGAAACGCTCGGCGTCGGCGTCGAACACGTCGTGGACAGCGAATACGGCTGGTATTACACCCAAAACTTCTATACGCCCTGGTAAATCGGCTTCGGAACACCGGATGAGCGTCCGTCGGACGGCATCCGGTGTTTCTTTGCGGCGGTCCGAAGAAATTTCCTCTGGAGATCCATTTTGAACCAAGCTATAATAGAACACACGTTCGCATTTCCGGCAGTCCGGCGATCGTATTCGGCACATAAATCTCGCATCGGGTTCATAGAGTAGAGTCAGAAGAATCGGACAAGGAGTGCGATACGGAACATGAACCCGAAAGCGCGGATAACGTATCGGTTCGAAACGGCGAAGACAGGCGGCGCGGACGGCGGCCGGAACGGGGGCAGATTGGTGCGGATCGGTCCGGAAAGCATCCGCGCCCCGGAAGACAAGCGAAGCGCGGCCGGCCCGGTCTGGCCGGAAGAACTCAAGTTCGAGACCGATGTCATCCCGTGGAAAAGCCCGTTCCAGGACGACCCCGATGCGCTCGAGCGGCTGATACGCGAGACGGACGGGCAGACGCCGGGGCCGGAGCCGGAACGCGGCGCGAAGTCCGGCGGCGGAACGCGCATCCGCCCCGTGCCGGAGCGGATGTCGGAGGAGGAGCCGGAACACGGCGCGTGGATCGGCGGGCGTCCGACCGACGCGATCGGCGGCAACCCGCCGGATGAATGGGAGGCGCCGATTGGAGGAGGAGACCTGGCACCCGCCGGTTACATTGTGCCTCGCCGCAGGCCGCCCGCGCCTTCCTGGACGCGGGTTGCGGCCACCGTCATCGGCGCGGTGCTGACGGGCGCGCTGTTCGGCTACCTCGTCATGTCGTTGCTCGTATGGCAGCCGGGATCGCCCGCGGCGAACGAATCCGGATCTGCTTCGGATGAAGAGCCGCATATCGAACTGCCGGTTGCCGGAACACCCGGCGTCAGCCCGGAGCAGCCCGAGGGTACGGGAAGCCCGGCCGCGGTCCGGCTTCCCGCCGTCCGGTACTATGTGCTCCAATACGGCGTGTTCTCGACCGATGCGGGGTTGGCCGAGGCGCTGGCGCAACTTGAGGCGTCCGGCTACGCCGCCGCGGCCGACACGGCGGACGGCTTCCGCGTTTACGCGGGCATCGCGGAAAGTCGCGAAGCCGCGGAAGCGCTGGCCGCGAAGCTGGACGGCGTCGAGCTGTACATCCGTCCGCTCGAGGTGCCGGAGGCAAGTCCGGCCGTATTCCAAGGGCAACCGGAAGACATGGCGGAATTCATGCGCAGGACGAACGACCTGATGCGGACGATGAGCGGGCTTTCGGCCAGCCTGCTGGCCGCCGGCGGGAAGGATCCGGTCCAGGCGGAGGCCTGGAGCGACTGGGAGACGGCGCATCGAAGCTGGACGGAGGCGGCCGGTGCGATTCGGGACGGATCTCCTATGGACGAGCGGTTCGAAAGACTTACGGATTCGCTCGGCAAGGCATCCGAAGCGTTCGCCGCGTACCGCGGGAAGCCGGCGCCCCGGCATCTGTGGGCCGTACAGTCCGCCCTGATCGAGACGGCGGTCGCCCAGCGGGACTGGATGCGGGCGTCCGGCGCATTGTAAACGCAAGGAGCGCCGCGTATAATATAGAACGAGTGTCAGAATTGGGCGAAGGACGATCGGGGATGAAGAAGAATCGCTGGCTGCTGGTGCTTTTTGTCGTCATCGGACTTGTGGCGGGATCGCTTGTCGCGAGATGGCTGGAACAGGTTCCCGCGCTTGATTTTCTGACCGAAACGGCGCCGATCGTCTGGTCGCCGGCGGCGGATCTGATCGTCGTCGCGTTCGATCTGACGGTCAGACTCGACGTCAGCCTGCTCAGCATCCTCGGCGTCGTCCTGGCGATCTGGCTCTATCGCAGAATGTAGAACCGCGGGTATCAAGACGCGGGGCGGAAGGAAGTCCGTATGTCGAAAGTTGGGTCTTACGGCGGACAAGCGGTGCACGCGCTCGTGCTGGGGTCGGCTTCGCCCCGCCGGCGGGAACTCGTGCAATTGCTGGGCCTCCGCATTCCGGTCCGCATCGAGGCGTCCGACGCGGACGAATCGATACCGCCGGGCCTTGCGCCCGGGGAAGCGGCGGAATGGCTCGCGCTGCGCAAGGCGGCCAGCGTTCGGGAGAGGCTGGGCGCGGAAGCGGCGGGAACCGTCATCGTCGGCGCCGACACGATCGTCGTGCTGGACGGCGGCATTCTCGGCAAGCCGCGGGACGCCGCCGACGCGCGCCGGATGCTCGGCATGCTGCAGGGCAGGGCGCACGAGGTCATTACCGGAGTGGCCGTGCTGGACGGGGCGTCCGGCGAGGCGAAGACCGCTCGCGGCGTCACCCGGGTCGTCATGAAGCCGCTTGACGCGGACCGGATCGCGCGGTACGTCGCGACCGGCGAGCCGCTCGACAAAGCCGGCGCTTACGGCATCCAGGGACTGGCCGCGGGATTTGTGGAGCGAATCGAAGGCTGCTACTTCAATGTTGTCGGTCTGCCGCTTTCGCTGCTCGGCGACTTGTTGGCCGGGTTCGGCGTCGAGACCGTTTGAAGGAGTGCATGCGGCCGGTTCCGGCATTCGCCGGCGGCCGGCTGATCCAAGGAGGATTTGAATCAGTTGGACTCGCGTGTCATATTGCTGCGTGACGTTCCCAGGGAAGACCGGCCGAGGGAGCGCATGATGATCGATGGGGCGGAAGCGCTGAGCGATGCGGAACTTTTGGCAATCTTGCTCAGGACCGGAACGCGCAATGAATCCGCCATCAATCTCGCGTCCCGGATTTTGCGCGAAAGCGGTGGCTTGAGGCAGCTCGTCGACATGACCATTTCCGAATTGACGAGGATCCGCGGCGTCGGTCCGGCCAAAGCCGTGCAGCTCCGGGCGGGCATCGAGCTGGGCCGCAGGCTGGCGCGCAGGGCCGCGTCCGACCGTCCGGCGATCCGAAAGCCGGAAGACGCGGCGAAGCTGGTGATGGAAGATCTCCGGTCCGAGCTCAAGGAGCATTTCGTCTGCCTGTTTCTGAACACGAAGAATCAGGTTCTCGCGCGCGAGACGTTGTCCGTCGGCACGCTCAACGCGTCGCTCGTCCATCCGCGCGAAGTGTTCCGGGCCGCGATCAAGCGGGGCAGCGCGTCGATCATCTGCCTGCACAACCACCCGAGCGGAGATCCGACGCCGAGTCCGGAAGACATTGCGCTGACCAGGCGACTGCACGAGGCGGGATCGCTCATCGGCATCGACGTGCTCGACCATATCGTCATCGGCGACGGGCGGTTCGTCAGTTTGAAGGAGCAAGGATATCTGTAATATAATAAGAAGGATTGTCTGACGACAGAAGGGAGCAAGACGATGTTCGGAACGAAAGATCTGGGCATTGACCTGGGAACGGCCAACACCCTGGTCTATGTCCGCGGCAAAGGCATTGTCGTCAGGGAACCTTCCGTGGTCGCCCTGCGTACCGATACGAAGACGATCGAAGCGGTGGGCGAACAGGCGAAACGGATGATCGGACGGACGCCGGGCAACATCCGGGCGGTCCGGCCGATGAAAGACGGCGTAATCGCCGATTTCGACACCACCGCCACGATGATCAAATATTTCATTCGCCAGGCGCAGAAGAAGCGCTCGATCTTCTCGCGCCACCCGAATGTCATGGTCTGCGTGCCTTCGGGCATCACGGCCGTCGAGAAGCGCGCCGTCGAAGACGCGACGCGGCAGGCCGGCGCGCGCGAAGCCTATACGATCGAAGAGCCGTTCGCGGCTGCGATCGGCGCCGATCTTCCGGTATGGGAGCCGACGGGAAGCATGGTAGTCGACATCGGCGGCGGCACGACGGAAGTCGCGGTCATCTCGCTCGGGGGCATCGTGACGAGCCGCTCGATCCGGGTCGCCGGCGACGAGATGGATGAAGCGATCATCCAGTATATCAAGCGGACTTACAATCTGCTGATCGGCGAGCGGACCGCGGAGCAGCTCAAGCTGGACATCGGCTCGGCGCTGCCGCTCGATCATGAGCAGTCGGTCGAAATCCGGGGACGCGATCTCGTCACCGGACTGCCGAAGACGATCCCGATTTCATCCAATGAAGTTACCGAGGCGCTCACCGATACGGTCGGTTCCATCGTCGAAGCGGTGAAGGTGACGCTGGAGCGGTGCCCTCCCGAACTGTCGGCCGACATCATGGACCGCGGCATCGTGCTCACGGGCGGAGGCGGCCTGCTGCGCAATCTGGACAAGCTTCTGGCCCGCGAGACCGGCATGCCGGTCATCGTCGCCGAGAACGCGCTGGATTGCGTGGCGGTCGGAACCGGACGCGCGCTGGAGAACATCCATCTGTTCAAGTCCCGCGGGTCGGCGGTGGCGCGTTCCAGCCGTTAACGAAGATCAACCGGACGAACCGGATTCACGGATGGGGCGGGTGAGCGAACTGTTCCGAATATTTCGCAACAGAAAGCTGTTCGTTCTCTTGATCGTCCTGATTGTGTTCGCCGCGATCATGGGATTCTCGCTCGGACAGCGGGACAATCTGACATGGCCCGAAAATTTTGTCGGCGATTCGGTCACCTTTGTGCAGCAATGGTTCTACAAGCCCGCCGGTTACCTGGCGGGCTTGTTTGAAGACATCCGGACGATGCGCGACCTTTACCGGGAGAACGAGGAGTTGCGCACGACCGTCGCGCGGTACGCGCGGGACCGGGTGACATACAACCGGATCGAGCTGGAGAATGAGCGTCTCAAGGAAGCGCTGGCGTTCAAGGAACGGCAGAAGCGGATGTTCGATTATGAATATGTGATTGCGCAAGTGGTGGCCGTCAGCCAGGATCCGCTCAACCCGACGTTCAAGATCAATCTCGGATCGACCGACGGCATCAGGCCCAACATGGCGGTCGTGACGACGGATGGTCTGGTCGGGCTCGTGAGCCGCGTGTTCCCGCTCTATTCGACGGTAATGCCGATCACGCAGCTGAACAGCGAGTCCAGCGGGGCGCAGGCCATCTCGGCGACGGTCATGGAACACAAGGAATCATTCGGCGTTATCGAAGATTATGACGCGCAGCGGGGCATGCTGGTCATGAACCGGATCGCGGAGGACGACCCGCTCTCCGAAAGAGACGTGGTCATCACATCCGGACTCGGCGGCGTTTACCCGTACGGGCTGGTCATCGGAACGGTGGAAACGCGGCAAGTCGGCGATTTCGGCTTGACGCACACGGCGTATGTCAAGCCGTCCGCCGATTTCGACCGGCTCGCCGAAGTATTCGTCGTCGTGCCTCCCGATCTTGGCGAGGAGACGCCATGAATACGAAATGGGTCATCCCGCTGACGGTGCTGCTGTTCATGCTGGAGACGACCGTCGTGCCATGGCTCATTCCGGAGCCGATGTACGGCCGGATCGCTCCGCATTTCGTCTTCGTCGCGGCGCTCTATGCCGGCTTGTACGCAGGCCGGCATGCGGCGCTGTTCATGGGGTTCATATTCGGGTTGCTGCAGGATATCGTGTTTTACGGCCACCTGCTCGGCGTTCATACGCTCCTTATGGGCGCCATCGCCTATTTGACCGGCTTCTTGCTTGAAGGCAAGCGCATTCCGATGCTGGCGGCGCTCGCCGTCATCGGGCTGGGCTGCTTCCTGTACGATTCGGCCGCATACGGCATCTATCGCGTTTTCCGCGTCACGCACGAGACATTCGAATTCGTCCTGCTGCATTCCATCGCGCCGAGCCTGTTCCTGCAGATCGGGTTTGCGCTTGCGGTGTACGTGCCTGCCCGGCGGCTGCTCGAAGCGAAGGCGAAGAAAAGCACGGATGAAGAAGAATAACGTCCGCCAGGCAGGATTTCGGGCTGTCGAAAACGAATTCGTTAGGCAGCCCCTTTGGGGGAGGGAACGGCTTGACCGGCAAGCAACGAATCGTGATCAAAGGCGTAAAGGACGGCCTCGTGTTCCTGCTCGACGACCGCTGCGGGATGGACGAACTGCTGGAAGAGCTGAACGACAAGCTGGAGCGGTCCCATCACAAGCTGCTGACCGGGCCGCTGGTGCACGTCCGGCTCAAGCTCGGCAGCCGGCGCATCTCGGAAACGGACAAGGAGCGGCTCGTTGCCGCCATCAGACGTCGGGGAAATCTGATCGTGCAGTCGATCGAAGCGGATCCCGACCCCGCGGACCAGCCAGCCGGCACCGGCAACCTGCATGTCATGAGCGGCGTCATCCGTTCGGGACAGACGGTCGAGCGGGAAGGCCATCTGTTGTTGCTCGGCGATGTCAATCCGGGCGGAACGGTCTGCTGTACGGGCGATATTTTCATCATGGGCGCGCTCCGGGGGACGGCGCACGCGGGCTGCCGTGGCAATGCGGACGCCGTCATCGCGGCTTCCCTCATGCGCCCGACGCAGCTTCGTATCGCGGACTGCATCAGCCGGCCGCCGGAGGAATGGATGACGGATGACGCCCAGATGGAATTCGCGTACCTGGAGGACGGCCGGATGCGGATCGACAAGATTTCCCGGCTGAACCGCTTCCGTCAAGATCCGATCGTGTTCAAAGGAGTGTAAGTCATGGGAGAAGCGATAGTCGTAACTTCGGGGAAGGGCGGCGTCGGCAAAACGACGACATCGGCGAATCTGGGCACCGCGCTCGCGCTGCAGGGCAAGAAAGTGTGCATGGTGGACACGGACATCGGCCTGCGCAACCTCGATGTCGTGATGGGACTTGAGAATCGCATCATTTATGACATCATCGACGTCGCGGAAGGCCGTTGCCGGCTCGCGCAGGCGCTGGTCAAGGACAAGCGCTTCGACGAGCTGTACATGCTGCCGGCCGCCCAGACGAAAGACAAGCACGATATAACGCCGGATCAGGTCAAGCAGATCATCGACGACCTGAAGCGGGATTTCGATTATATCATCATCGACTGCCCGGCGGGCATCGAGCAGGGATTTCGCAACGCGGTGGCCGGCGCGGATCGCGCGATCATCGTGACGACGCCGGAGAACGCGGCCGTGCGCGACGCCGATCGGGTGATCGGGCTGCTCGAGCAAAGCCGCATTCCGGCGCGGCTCATCATCAACCGCATTCGCCCGAACATGGTGAAATCCGGCGAGATGCTGGATGTCGACGAGATCGTCCAGGTGCTGGCCGTCGATCTGCTCGGCATCGTGCCGGACGACGAGAAGGTGATCAAGGCGGCCAACTCCGGGGAGCCGACTGTCATGGATCCGTCCTCCCGCGCCGCGATCGCCTATCGCAACATCGCCCGCCGCGTGCTCGGCGAGAAGGTGCCGCTCATGCAGATCGACGACAAGACCGGGATGATGCAGCGATTCCGCAAGTTCTTCGGAATGGGATGAATGCCGTGTGCTTAGAAAGCTGAAGCGAATCGACTTTGGCATCATGTTCATACTGGGGCTGCTCATGGTCATCAGCGTGGTAGTCGTGCGGAGCGCGACTTATGGCAACCCGATGTATCCCAATTATGACCTGAAGCAGCTCATCTTCTACCTGGCCGGCTTCGCCGTGGCGATCTGCGCGGTGTTGTTCGACTACCGGTTTTTCCTGAGATTTTGGTATGTATTGTACGGCATCGGCATTGCGCTGCTGGTGCTTGTCTATTTTATGGGCGTTGAAATCAACGGCGCGCGGAGCTGGTTCGAACTGCCGGGCGATCTGCTGTTTCAGCCGGCCGAGCTCATGAAGATTCTGCTGATCATGACGGTGGCGAGCATCCTCGCCCGCCGGGACGGCGATCCGCTCTCGTTCAAGTCCGACCTGCTGCCGATCGCCGCGATTTCGCTGCTGCCGTTTGCGCTCGTCATGATCCAGCCGGATCTGGGCAACGCGGTCATTTACATCGTCATCCTGCTTGGCATGCTCTGGATCGGCCGGGTCAAATATTGGCATGTGCTCACCGGCATCGCCCTGATGGTCGGCGGATTGCTCCTGTTCGTCACCATGTTCAACACGTACAATGAAGAGATCAGGGATTTCCTGACCGAGAAAGGCAAATACCACTGGTACGAGCGCATCAACACGTACATCAATCCGGAGACGGCGTCGGACGACGCGAAACACCAATCGGAGAAATCGCTGACGGCGATCGGTTCGGGCGGTCTTACCGGGGACGGTTACATGAAGGGCGACTCGAAGAACCGGAGGTTCATCCCGTATCCGTACTCGGATTCGATTTTCGTCGTGATCGGCGAGGAGTTCGGCTTCCAGGGGGCCGCGCTGCTCCTGCTCCTGTATTTTCTGCTCATCTACCGCTTGATCATGATCGCGTTCCAATGCACCGATCTGAGAGGTGCATATATCATCGTCGGGATCGTGTCGATGTTCGTGTTTCAGATCTTCGAGAACATCGGCATGATGATCGGCCTGATGCCGATCACCGGCATCACGCTGCCGTTCATCAGTTACGGCGGCACGTCGCTGCTCATCAACATGGTCTGCATCGGGCTCGTGTTCAGCATCCGGGCGCATCAGCCCGAACCCGAACAGATAACGTGACGGAAACAAGAGGGCTGTTTCCCCGAGCCGTTGATAACGGCTCTCAAGGGAAACAGCCCTTTTCGCGTTCAGGCCAGCAGGCGGAGCGTGATCACGCCGATGATCGTAAGCAGGATGCCGGAAGTTTCGCGCGGCGTGAACCGCTCACGGACGACGATGCGGGTATAGAGCAGGATCATCAGCACATTGAGCGCGACGATGGCCGAGACCAGGCCGGTGATGCCGGTCTCGAACGCCATGACGATCAGGATCATGCCGATGGCGTTCGCCAGGCCGACCAGCATGCCGATGCCGAATGTGCGCCGGTGCGTCCACGCGTTTGCGGGCGGCTCCGCTTTGGCGGGACGGCCGGGCGCATTTGTCACATGCCGCTTCCCGGCCCGGCGCGACGCGAGAAACAGCAGCGTTCCCGTACCGAACATGCAGGCGAGCACCGGGTACAGGTCGGCGCCGAGCATCGTCGACCATTTGCTGGACAGATCGTTGAAGCCGAAGAAGAGCATCGTCACGAGTCCCCATTTCGCGCTGTTCCAATGGGCGAGCGTGAAGTCCCGCGCATACCGGATCAGCACGACGCCGGCGACGATCAGGAGGAACGCCGCCGCTTGTCCGAGGTTCAGCCGCTCGTCCCACAGCAGCCAGGCGACCAGCACGACGACGACGGGAGGCAGGGCGGACAGGACGGCGACGATCGACGGCTTGCCGGCGGCAAAACCGCGATACATGGCCATGTTCGCCACATACGAGCAGAATCCCATCTGGACGCCGACGGCCGTTTCGACCTCCCATGCCTGCCCGCTGAGGAAGGCCAGCGCCAACGAGATCAGAAACCCGGTGAAGAAGACGCCCGCAAGCAGAACGTTCCGGTCAAGCGGAAGCGGCGAGAGCCGCTGATAGAAAATGCCGCGCAAACCGAACGCCACTGCGGAGAATGCCGCATACACGAGCCACATGTCCGAAGAGTCCTCCTTGAACGCAGCCGGCCGAATGCCGCGATGTTCAACTCCTACTACTATATCACCGGATCGGACGGCTGTCTTCCGCCTTTTCGAGGACGGCATAATCGATTGTCTCCGCTCATAACGTGGTAGTGAACAAGCCTGCCGGAGCCCGGCTTCGGCAGGATGACGCGCATCGGGGAGGAATCGTCATGGCAAAGGTCAACGGCGTGAAGCGCCGGAGGGCGGAACGGATACGCGCCATTCTGGAAGCGAATCGGACCGAAGCGGATGCGGACGGCATCCGGTACGCGTCGGTTGAACCGGACGGCATTCCCGTGCCCGGCGGCGCAGCCGGCGATCCCGCCTCCGCGCCCCGCCCGTCTTCTCTCAAGGACGTTCGCACGGAACGCGATCCGGAGACGGAATGGAAGCTGCGCTCCCGCGAATGGCTGGCCGCGTCGGACCGGAGCCGCGCGCCCGGACTGTTTGACGGTGAGGAACCGCGGCGAAGCGGAGGCATGATCCGAGGGCTGCTGGCGAGACTGGCGGTGTCGGCGGTGATCTTTGCCGCGGTATGGGGGCTGTTCCGGCTGGACGAGCCATGGGCGTCCGCGCCGCAGCGATTGATCGCGCAGGCGCTGACGGAAGATATGGATACGAAGGCCGCGGCGGAATGGTATCAGCGAACATTCGCCGGGTCGCCCGCATTCATTCCCATTTTCAGACAAGAGGAGGCACGGTCTGAGGGCGGCCCCGGCCTTCCCGTCGCTCTCCCCGTGGCGTCGGGCGAAATCGTCCGTTCGTTCGCGGAGACGCTTGCCGGGATCGAGATCGCGGGCGAACCCGGTTCGATCGTGAAGGCGGCGGAGACCGGCCGGGTAACCCATGTGACCGGCGGCGGGGCCGTAGGCTACAGCGTCGTCATCCGGCACGCCGGCAATCGGATGACCGTTTACGGCCGGATGAAGTCGGTCTTCGTCGCGCCGGACGACTGGGTCGAAGCGGGCGACCGGATCGGCGCGCTGCCCGAAACGGAAGACGGCTCGCGGAGTTTGCTCTACTTCGCCGTGCGGGTCGACGGCAAATATGTCGACCCGGCGGACGTGATTCCGCTTGATTAGCGTTCTCGGCATCCGCTGGTCCGTTCATCCGCTGTTTGCCTTCGTCATGCTCGTCTCCGCGGCCACCGGATACATCCGGGAGCTGGCCGTCCTTTTCACGATTGTCATCATCCACGAGCTCGGCCATGTGATGGCGATGCGGGCTTTCGGCTGGCGCGTAAGGGAAATTCGGCTGCTGCCGTTCGGGGGCGCGGCCGAGACGGAGGAAGCGGGCTCCGTCCCGCCGGCGGAGGAAGCGGTCGTGGCGGCCGCCGGTCCGCTGCAGAATGTCTGGATGGGCGCGGCGGCGCTCTTCTGCGCGCGGATCGAAGGCGTCGATCCCGGCTGGGCGATGTATATCGCGCATGCGAACGCGTTCATCGCCTTGTTCAATCTGCTGCCGATCCAGCCGCTCGACGGCGGACGACTGCTGTCGGCGTGGCTGACCGTCCGGCTGCCCTATCAATCCGCGCTGAAATGGAGCGTGCGGATCGGTCTTGCGCTCAGCCTCGCAATGGCGATGGCGGCGTGCGTTCCGGTGTTCGGCGGCGTGCAGCTCAACCTGCTGCTGGTCGGTCTTTTCCTGCTCGCTTCGAACTGGCGGATGATGCGGAACCTGCCGTATATTTTCATGCGTTTTCTGGTCAGACGGGAAACGGATTCGGCCAGAATCCGGGCGAAGGGGACGCTCGCGCTGCCGATTGTCGTCCAGCCGGCCTGTCGCGTGGGAGACATCCTGCGCCTGTTTCGCCGGGGACGCTACCATCTTGTCTATGTTTTGGGCGAAGGCGGGCGCATCGAAGGCGTCGTGCCGGAGGAGCGCGTGGTCGGGAGCTATTTTCGTTCCGGCGGACAAAACCGTGCAGTTTCCGAGCTTTTCGGGTAAAATGGAACGGCAGGGTGCATACATTCACGCTCCGGGCAGGTGGAGACGCTGATGAAAGAGATTCTGGTCCACGTCGGCCGGCAGACGATCGAGACGGCGGTCATGTCGGACGGACGTCTGATCGAATACGATATCGAGGAAGCCGCGGGCGGCAAGCTGGCCGGGAACCTGTACCTCGGCCGGGTCGAAAACGTCCTCCCCGGCATGCAGGCGGCTTTCGTCAACATCGGCCTGGCCCGGAACGCGTTTCTGTATATCGACGACGTGCTGCACCCGCACCTGGAACGGCAGCCGAAGACGAAGCCGTCCATCACGGAACTGCTTCACCCCGGCCAGGAGCTCATCGTCCAGATCGTCAAGGAGCCGCACGGGGGAAAAGGCGCCCGCGTTACAACCCACTACACGCTGCCCGGGCGGTATCTCGTCTATATGCCCCACGCGGATTACGTCGCCGTCTCGAAGAAGGTGGCCGACGAGCGGGAGCGGGACCGGCTCAAGGAAGCCGGCGAGCGCATCCGCCAGGGAGAAGAAGGCATCATTCTGCGGACGGCGGCCGAAGGGGAGACGTTCGAGCGGCTGCGCGAGGACGTCGAATTTTTGCGCGGGCTGTGGCGGGAGATTGAAGCGAAGGCGGCGGAGTCGGCCGCGCCCAGCGAGCTGCACCGCGACGCCGGCCTGATGTACCGGCTCGTGCGCGACATGCTGGACGCCGGGACGGACCGCGTCTGGATCGACAACGCGGCCGCGCTGGAGGAAATGCGGGCGCTGGTCGGCGGCATGGCGCCGGCGAAGCTGGATTGCGTCACCCTGTACGGTTCGCGGGAGAAGGAACTGTTCGAGCTGTACGGTGTCCGGACCCGATTGGAGGAGGCTTACGGACGGGAAATCCGGCTGCCGAGCGGCGGATCGCTCGTGTGGGACCAGACGGAGGCGCTCACGATCATCGATGTGAACACCGGGCGCTATGTGGGCACGACGGACCTGGAGGAGACGGTGTTCGCGACGAACATCGAAGCGGCCGAAGAGATCGCCAGGCTGCTCCGGCTGCGCGACACCGGCGGCATCGTGCTGATCGACTTCATCGACATGGAGGATGACGGACACCGCGCGCAAGTCGCGGAGCGGCTCGAGTCGCTGGCGCGCATGGATCGGACGGCCTGCCATGTGCTCGGCTGGACCCGCCTCGGGCTGATGGAGATGACGCGCAAGAAGGTGCGCCGGGACGCAACGCTGCGGCTGTACGAGCCGTGCGCAGCGTGCGGCGGACGGGGCGTGCTCTACGCCGGCGCCGGGCGCATGCGGGATGGCGGCTGATGGAGCGCCGGGGAAGCCGAGGGCGGCTGATGGAATAACGCGCTAGAAAGTGCGCCGTGATGCGACGCTGCGGCAGTACGAGCGGTGAGCGGCATGCGGCGGCGGGGCATGCTTGACGCCGGGGCGGGGCGCATGCGGGATGGCGGCTGATGGAGCGCCGGGGAAGCCGAGAGGGCGGCCGATGAAACGACGGAGCGCCCGGGCAGCCGAATGATAGCCTGACGGAGCCGGCCATGTGTCATGGCTGCAAGCCATTGTTCGCGATAAGCGAAGAAATTTCCTTTATTTCGTCGATATGGGCCAATAACGGAGAAATAGAAGAAGAATTTTCTTCTATTTGATTGAAATCGGCCGAAATTGCGGAGAATCACGAAAATAGGCGAAGAAATTTCCTCTATTTTAGCGAGTTTATTCCAATTCGCTGAATTAGAGGAAAAATTTTCGCTTGTTTGATCCGGTCCGGTCACGCCGCCGCTCCGGCACACCATCACCGGCGGCCGGAGGCGGCTCGGCATCGGGCGGACGGTTTCGATACGCCATGGCACCTTACGGTCGGGTCCGAAGTTCCGGCGCCATTCGCAGAAGGCGGTTCGGCTGCAACAAGGAAATTTCATCCCTGTTGAACTGCGGCCGAAAGTATGCTAGAATCACTTCATGTGTGTCCTTCCTGCGGCACACAGGCTACAACCGCTCGGAACGGGCCGTCAAGCGCGGCCGCATTTGGCGGACGCCGCCTTAGTTCAGGCGAGTCTTAGACCAGGGAGGTGCAGGATTCATGTACGCGATTATCGAAACCGGCGGCAAGCAATACAAGGTGCAAGAAGGCGACGTCATCTACATCGAGAAGCTGGACGCGAACGAAGGCGACACGATCACGTTCGACCGCGTTCTCGCCGTATCCAAAGACAGCGGCTTCGTAACGGGCACGCCCGTCGTTGCCGGCGCCAAAGTGACGGGAACCGTCGAGAAGCACGGCAAGGGACGGAAGATCATCGTCTTCAAGTACAAGCCGAAGAAGAACTACCGCCGCAAACAGGGCCATCGCCAGCCGTACACGAAAGTGACGATCGCCAAGATCGAGGCGTAAACGTCGGACCATGATCACCATCACGATCGTCCGCAGACCGACCGACCGGCGGATTGTCTCGTTCGCGGCCGAAGGCCACGCGAATTACGCGAAACGCGGCGAGGATATCGTATGCGCCGGCGTGTCCGCCGTGACGGTCGGCACCGTCAACGCCATCGAGACGCTGGCGGGAATCCGGCTTCCGTACAAGGTGCGGAACGGATGGCTTCAGTCGGCAATTCCGGAGACGGGAGAGCCAGCCGCTGACGGCAAGGTTCAGCTCCTGCTCGAATCGATGATCGTCATGCTGGATACGATTCAACAATCATACGGCAAATATGTCGTTGTGCGGGAAATTTGCGAATAAGGAGGGATACACCGTGATCAGACTGGATCTTCAACTGTTCGCCTCCAAGAAGGGTGTCGGCTCGACGAAGAACGGCCGCGACAGCGAGTCGAAGCGACTCGGCGTGAAGCGCGCCGACGGCCAAACGGTCAAAGCCGGCAACATTCTGGTGCGTCAGCGCGGCACGAAAATCCACCCGGGCCGCAACGTCGGCATCGGCAAGGACGACACGCTGTACGCCAAGGTCGAAGGCGTCGTGAAGTTCGAGCGCATGGGCCGCGATCGGAAGAGAGTCAGCGTATATCCGGTGGAAGTTGCGCCTGTGGCGGCGGCAGCAGAGTAACGTACAATCCCGGTCTGGCGACAGGCCGGGATTTTTTGTTAAGATTAAAAGAATTTACAATTCCGGATGTTTGTTACAATACGGACGTGCCGCCGCAAAATGGACGTGCCGCCGGATGAAGGCGGCACGAGCCATTTTACTTGTGCCGGGAGAGGACGGTCACATGAATCGCTATCGCATGGCGAAGATTTACGGCGCCGCATCCATCGTGCTGCCTGCGGCTGCCGTATGGATCTGGCGGACGAAATGGTGGGCGCATCCGGTGTTTGTCATCTGGGTCGCCGCCGCTGCGTTGCTCTGGGTGCTGGTCGACCGGAAAGAGCGGGAAACGGGGCGTGAGCGGATGATGCGGACGCTGCAGTGGACGGCGATCCGCACGCTCAATCATCACCGCCACGATTGGATGAATGATTTGCAAGTCTTGTACGGTTACATCCGGATGAACAAGCCGGATAAGACCGTGGAATGCGTGGAGAAAATAAGGCAGCGCATGCAAGAGGAAAGCCGGATCGCCAAGCTCGGTGTTCCTTCCCTCATCCTGTACGCGCAGTCGTTCAGGACGGCGCCCGGTCCGATCGCGCTGCATTTCGAACTTCCGGAAGAACTCAATCTGGCCGAGCTGCCGCTCGACGCGGAAGCGGCGGCCGCCGCGCTCATCGACGTGATCAACGTGTACCGTTACGGCGCAAAGCCCGGAGCGGACGAGCCGGCGCAGCTTACCGTGAGGCTGGACCGGGAAGAGGCGGCCCTCAAGGCCGTGCTGAAGTTCGATGGCGAGTTCATCCAGGCGAAAGAGGCGCACGACAGGATTCGCCAGCGGCTGAAGCGATCGCCTTTCCGTGCGGAGCGGCTTGAGCCGGAACTGACGGAACTGCTCCTGGCCGCCGATCTCGTGGGCTGATAACGGAGGAAGACATGTTTGTCGACATAGCGAAAATTTATGTAAAAGGCGGCGACGGCGGCGACGGCATCATCTCCTTCCGGCGCGAGCTGCATGTGCCGGACGGCGGGCCGGCCGGCGGCGACGGCGGCAAAGGGGGAGACGTGATCTTCCGCGTGGACGAGGGGCTGCGCACGCTGGTCGATTTCCGCTATCAGAAGCATTTCAAGGCGGAGCGCGGCGAGAAAGGCAAGCCGAAAGGCATGCATGGCGCGAGCGCCGAGCCGCTGATCATTCGCGTGCCGCCCGGAACGGTCGTCGTCGATGATGATACGCAGGAAATGATTGCGGATTTGACCCGCCACGGCCAGGAAGTGGTCGTCGCCCGCGGCGGCCGCGGCGGCCGGGGCAACATCCGCTTCGCCACGCCGAGAAATCCCGCGCCGTACATCGCGGAGAAGGGCGAGGAAGGCGAAGAGCGGTGGGTCGTGCTTGAGCTGAAGGTGATGGCCGATGTCGGGCTGGTCGGCTACCCGAGCGTCGGCAAGTCGACGCTGCTGTCCGTCGTGTCGGCGGCAAAGCCGAAGATCGGCGCCTACCACTTCACCACCCTGACGCCGAATCTCGGCGTCGTAATGGTCGAGGAAGGACGGAGCTTCATCCTGGCCGACTTGCCGGGACTCATCGAGGGAGCCGCCGAAGGGGTCGGCCTCGGGCACGAGTTTCTGCGCCACGTCGAGCGGACGCGGGTCATCATTCACGTCGTCGACATTTCCGCGTCGGAGGGCCGCGATCCGTTCGAGGATTGGAAGACGATCAACGCGGAACTGGCGAAGTACAACGAGAAGCTGGCGCTGCGGCCGCAGATTGTCGCGGCGAACAAGATGGACGTCCCGGGGGCGGAAGAGAACCTCGCCTCGTTCCGGGAGCGGGTACAAGCGGAACTGGGGGAAAACGCCCCGGAAATCGTGCCGATCTCGTCCCTGACGAAGCAGGGCGTGCGGGAACTGATGTTCAAGGCGGCGGAACTGCTCGACAGCGTGCCGGAGACGGCGCCCGCCCTGGAGCTCCGGGAGACGGCGGACCGCGTCGTGTACAAGTTCGAGGAGAAGGATGACGACGCGTTTGCGGTGCGCCGCGAGGACGGCGGCCTGTATGTCGTCGAAGGTCCGACGATTGAACGTTACGTCAAGCGGATGAATCTGAATTCCTACGATGCCGTCATGCGGTTCGCGCGCGTGATGCGCAAAATGGGCGTGGACAAAGCGCTGCGCGATGCCGGCTGCCGGGACGGCGACACGGTTCGGATCGGCGACTTCGCGTTCGAGTTTTTCGAAGGCGCCGATTACGCGGAAGAATGACGAGCCGCCCGGCGGCTCTTTTTATTGGTCAATTCTCACTTGCGGGCGGCGTTCCGATCCTGTATAATGTCCGCTATAGGTGAACATTTGTCTTCGCGGGGAGGACGTTCCATGACGGAACGTTATTTTGTCGTTCGGGAGGATCTCCTGCCGGAGGCGATCGTCAAGACGTTCCGGGTGCTCGACATGCTGAAGCGCGGCGAGGCGGAGACCGTTCACGAGGCGGTGGAGCGGGTCGGCCTGTCGCGCAGCGCGTTTTACAAGTACAAGGACGGCGTGTACGCGCTCGATCAGATCGATCGGGAGCGGATCGTCACGATCTCCATGGATCTGGAACACCGCGCGGGCATTCTGTCGAAAGTGCTCGCCTACGTGGCGGAGTGCGAAGGCAACGTGCTGACCATTCACCAGAGCATCCCGCTGCAGGGATTGGCCAACGTCGTCATTTCCGTCGATATTTCCGGTCTGTCCGCGCCGCTTCCGGTGCTGCTCGAAGGCATCCGGAGGCAGGACGGCGTCCGTCGGGCGGCCGTGGCGGGACAGGGTTGACAAGAGAGATCATGGCAGTGGAGGAGAGACAAATGAAACCGGTAAAAGTGGGGCTGCTCGGTCTCGGCACCGTCGGAACCGGCGTCGTCCGCATCGTCGAAGGCCATCGCGATGACCTGATCGGCCAGGTCGGCTCGCCGATCGAGATCGGGCGGATCGCCGTCAGACAGCCCGACAAGCCGCGCGCCGTCGCGGTCGACCCGGCGAAGCTGACGGACGATCCGTGGGAAGTCGTGCGCGATCCCGAGATCGACGTCGTGGTGGAAGTCATGGGCGGCGTCGAACCGACGAAAGCCTACATTCTCGAAGCGCTGAAGCGCGGCAAGCACGTCGTCACCGCGAACAAGGACCTGATGGCGCTCTGCGGATCCGAGATTCTGTCCACGGCCCGCGAGCACGGGTGCGACGTCATGTACGAAGCGAGCGTCGCCGGCGGCATCCCGATCATCCGGACGCTGATCGAAGGCTTCTCGTCGGACCGGATCGACCGGATCATGGGGATCGTGAACGGGACGACCAACTATATTTTGACGAAGATGAGCCAGGAAGGAGCTTCCTATGAGGAAGTGCTCCGGGAAGCCCAGCAGCTCGGCTACGCCGAGGCCGATCCGACGTCGGATGTCGAAGGGCTCGACGCGGCGCGCAAGATGACGATTCTTGCGACGATCGGATTCCGCATGCATGTCGAACTGTCGGACGTCGAGGTGCAGGGCATTTCGAAGGTGACGAAGGAAGACATCGCCTGCGCGAAGAAGCTCGGCTACGAGCTCAAGCTGATCGGCATCGCCGACCGGCAGGACGACCGGATCAGCGTCAGCGTTCAGCCGACGATGGTGAAGCGCGATCATCCGCTCGCGTCGGTCAGCGGCGTCTTCAACGCCGTCTTCGTACGCGGCGAGGCGGTCGGCGAGACGATGTTCTACGGCGCCGGAGCGGGCGAATTGCCGACCGCGACTTCGGTCGTGGCCGATCTGGTCGCCGTCGCGAAGAACCTGAAGCTCGGCGTGAACGGCAAGCAGTCCGCGGCCGTCTTCAAGGAGAAGATCTTGAAGTCCGAAGCGGAAGTGGCGTACAAGAACTTCCTGTTGCTCCGCGTCATGGACCGCGCCGGCGTGCTGGCGCAGATCACGCAGGTGTTCGCCGAGCACGAGGTCAGCCTGGAATCGGTGCTGCAGCAGCCGACCGCTTCCGACAACACCGCCGATCTTGTCATCATCACGCACGACGCGAGCCGCGCCGCGATGAAGCGCGTCCTGAAGGCGTTCGAGTCGCTGGATGTCATCAGGCAGGTGAAGAGCGTGTATCGGGTCGAAGGATAACATGCACCCCCGGCTTATGTCGGTCAGAATAAAATGCGATCAAACGCGCGAGAGGAGTCCGTCATCCTGATATGCTAGATCTTGACAACCCGCACATGCCGGGCGGGAACCGCACGTCGTTGGCCGGTGAACGATGATGCGCCGCGTTCTGGCGAAGGTGCCGGCCAGCACCGCCAACCTCGGACCCGGATTCGACGCGCTCGGCATGGCGCTGTCGCTTTATTCCTGGATTGAAATGGCGGAAGCCGATGACGGGAAGGACCGCTTCGATCTGTTCGGCAAGGAGCTCGCCGGTCTTCCCGCTGGCAAGGACAATCTGATTTTCAAGGCGGCGCGGCTTGTGTTCGCCGAAGCCGGCGTGTCGAGCCCCAGGCTGCATGTCGCGATGTACACCGACATCCCGCTGGCGCGCGGCCTCGGCAGCAGCGCGGCCGCGATCGTCGGCGGCCTGACGGCGGCGAACGCGCTGATCGGCTCGCCGCTGCCGAATACGCGGCTGCTTGAAATCGCCTCGGACCTGGAAGGTCATCCTGACAACGTCGCAGCCTCCCTGTTCGGCGGCATCGTGGCCGCCGCCTGGGACGGCGCCCGGGCGAAGCACATCCGGCTCGATCCGCCGCCCGATCTCGAAGTGCTCGTCGCGATTCCGTCGTTTCATCTCCCGACCGAACGGGCAAGACACGCGCTGCCCGATTCGTACAGCCGGAGCGACGCCGTGTTCAACATCGGCCGGAGCTCGCTGCTCGTGGCGGCGCTGGCCGCCGGCCGGCTCGATCTGCTCGGGTTCGCCATGCAGGATAAGCTGCATCAGCCGTACCGGGCCCCGCTCATCCCCGGCATGGCGAAAATTCTCGCGGAAGCGCCCGAGCACGGCGCGCTCGGCGCGGCGCTCAGTGGCGCCGGACCGACGATGCTCGCGTTCGTCGACAGGGAAAGCCCGCGCAAGGCGGAGCTCGAACGGTTCTTGCTCCGGACGTTCGCCGCGGAGAACATCGCGGCGGAGACGCTCTGGCTGAAGCCGTCCGCGAGCGGTCCGGAAATCGCCCTCCCCGGCGCGGACGCCGTCCGGGTGCCGCTCCTCGAACGCATCAAAGGAGAAGTTCGCGCATGATCAAAGTTGCATTGCTTCCCGCGGGATCGACGTCGGACGAAGCCGCGCGGCATCTGTTCGGCGATGCCCCCGTCGAGTACCGCTATCATAAAGTGATCGCGGACGTCTTTCTCTCGACCGCGTCCGGCGAGACCGACTACAGCGTCATTCCGATCGAGAACACGATCGAAGGATCGGTCAGCCTGCACATGGATTGGATCGTCCACGAGGTTGACCTGCCGATCCAGGCGGAATGGGTCTACCCGTCGGTCCAGAATCTGATCGGCCGCCTGGCCGAGACGGCCGGACCGGACGGCGGCCCGGATTTTTCGAAGATCACAAAGGTGTTCAGCCATCCGGTGGCGATGGCCCAATGTACCCGGTTCCTGAGGGAACATCTGCCGCATGCCGAGCGCGAAACCGTCGGCTCGACAACGGAAGGCATCCGGATCGTGAAGGAGAATCCCGGCAGAGGATGGGTCGCGATCGGCACATCGGGCGGAGCCCGGCTGCACGGCCTGGACGTGCTGCGCGAGCATGTGACGGATCACAACAACAATTTCACCCGGTTTCTGCTCGTCGGACGCGAGCCGTTCGCGCTGCGGAAGTCGGAGAGGGAGCGGACGAGCATTCTGGTCACGCTCCCGGAGGACTACCCGGGCGCGCTGCATCAGGTGCTGTCCGCGTTCGCCTGGCGGCGGATCAACCTGTCGCGCCTCGAGTCGCGGCCGACGAAGAAGAAGCTCGGCAGCTACTATTTCTTCATTGACGTGGAGATGTCGATGAGCACCGTTCTGCTGCCTGCGGCCATCGCCGAGATCGAGGCGATCGGCTGCCAGGTTCGCATATTGGGCAGCTATCCCTGTTTCGCATGGGAGACATGACCCGGCACGAAAGCAACGAACTCTTAGTGGAGGTGCAAACGCACGCATGGCACAGCAGTGGATTTACCTGAACGGCAGCTTCGTCACGAAAGAAGACGCCAAAGTATCGGTCTTCGACCACGGTTTTCTGTACGGCGACGGCATTTTCGAGGGGATCCGCATCTATGACGGGAACATTTTCCGCTGCAAGGAACACCTCGACCGGCTGTACGATTCGGCGAAGTCGATCATGCTCGACGTGCCGCTGACCTTCGAACAGATGCAGGAAGCGCTGGTCGAGACGGTGCGGCGCAACGAGCTGCGCGACGGATACATCCGGCTCGTCGTCTCGCGCGGGCCCGGCAACCTCGGCCTCGATCCGCGGCGCTGCCCGCAAAGCTGGGTTATCATCATCGCCGAGCAGCTCGCGATCTATCCGGAGGAAGCGTATCGGAACGGGCTCGTGTCGATATCCGTCTCGCCGCGGCGCAACATTCCGGACGCGCTCAATCCGAAGATCAAGTCGCTCAACTATCTGAACAACATTCTCGTGAAAATCCAGGCGAACCTCGCGGGCGTCGGCGAAGCGATCATGCTGAACGCGCAAGGGTATGTGGCGGAAGGTTCGAGCGACAACATTTTCATCGTGAAGAAAGGTGTCGTCTACACGCCGCCGTGCTGGGTCGGCGCGCTTGAAGGCATTACGCGCGGCGCGATCATCGAGCTGTGCGGCAAGCTCGGCTACCCGCTCAAGGAAGAGCCGTTCACGCTGCACGACGTCTATACGGCCGACGAAGTGTTCTTCACCGGCACGGCCGCGGAAGTCATCGCCGTTCGCGAGGTCGACGGCCGCACGATCGGCTCCGGCAAAGCGGGCCCGATCACGACGCACCTGCTCGAGGAATTCCGCAAGATCGTCACGGTCGACGGCGTTCAAGTTTACAAGTGAAGCTTAAGATTGGCGGTTTGCTCCGCTTGCCCGGCATCGCGCCGGACGGGCGGGGCATATTTTTTTGCCGGCGACGGGGGACACCCGCCCAGAAGGCGCATAGGATGTTAACGACAGGCAGCGGGGACGCCCGCCCATCAGCCAATTGCCGCTGCGCATGAAGAACGTGACAGGAGGTCATACGGTTCGTGAAGATCTATATGGTCAAAAAAGGCGACACGTTGTCCGGTATTGCGGCCAAACACGGCGTAACGGTCCAGGATCTGCTGCAATACAACCCCGGCATCCAAAACCCGGACGTCATCGACGTCGGCATGAAGATCAAAATTCCGACGGCGAAAGCTCCCGCCGGCGACTGGGTGCATCAGCACAAAGTCGTCCAGGGCGACACGCTGTGGAAGCTGTCGAAGGCTTGGGGCGTGCCGCTCGCGGATTTGATCAAGGCCAATCCCCAGCTCAAGAACCCGAACGTCCTGATGACCGGGGAGATCGTCAACATCCCGAAACCCGGCGGCCATGCGGCAGGCGGCTCGCACGGCGGCTATCCGAAGGAGTATCCGCAGGAGTTGCACCATATCGGCGCGGAGGGGCCGATTCCGGGCAAGGCGTTCACCGGCGTCATCCCCGGCAAAGCGCCGACGGCGCCGATCGAGCAGCCGAAGCCGATCGAACTGCCGAAGCTGGAGCAGGCCGCGGAGGCCAAAATCGAGCCGCCGAAGCCGATCCAGCAGCCGATGCCGGTCGAGCTGCCGAAGGCGGAGGAAAAGCATTTCGATTGGACGAAGCTGCCGAAACCGGTTCCCCTGCCGATGCCGGAACCGATCTATCCGCCGGCGAAGCCGCATCATGCGGCCTATCCGATCCAGGAAGCGGGCATTCCCGACAAGGTGAAGCATCCGTTCCATCAGATCAAAACTCCCGCGCTCGAGACGTTCGCGCAAGCAGCAGGCTATCCGCCTGCCGGCGTGCAGGATATTCCGGGTTACGGGGCGGGCTACGGAGAGCCGTATCCGGTCTTTGCGGCCGCCGGAGCGGGCTGGCCGATGCCCGTCGCCGAGGCCGGCGTGCAGTGGGGAGCGGATCCGGCCTGGTCCGGCCACGGCTACGAATGGCCGGCGCAGGCCGCCGTCTACGGTCACCCGGGGTGGCCCGGACTGTCGGCCCATGCCCATGTCGGGGCGCCGTACGGCGCTACGGGCATGGCGGCTCCGGACTGGGGCCCCTGCCCGCCCTGGCCCATGCCGTACCCGCACGGCATCGGCGACCTGCCGTATATGGACTACCGCGCTGAGTCCGCGCCCGAAGACGCCGGTCTCTCCGGCGAGGACGACGGCAAAGCCGGGATCGCCGGGGCGTCCGGCGAGCGCAAGTCGGCGAAACCGGCGGAGCGCAAAGCGAAGAAGGCGTCCATCCGCTCCGTCCCCGACCGCAAACCGCGCCGGCCGAAGCAGCAGGCCCCGAAAAGGCGATCGGGTCTTCCGTGGATCAACGACAGATAAGTATTTTGCTGTTGGTTTGCCGCCGATCAGGACGTATGTTCCTGATCGTTTTTTTTCGTGCGCAACCGTCCGGAATGGATAAGCGAAAAGTTTGCTTTTAATTCGCCTGAGAAGGCGCGACTGCCGCGAATAGGCGAAAACATTTCCTTGCCGAAACCGGCGATTTCAATCGCTTATTCTCGGCTGAAGGTGGGGAAACAGTGGTACCGGGTGAAATAAGCGAAGAATTTTCCCCAATTTCGCACTAGCGTTGCACGAAAGCTGACATTGGATACCTGAATAAGGGAAAACGATCCGTTATCACAATATAAGCTAAAAATTAACATCTCTTCTTCCCAGCCCAATGCCAAAAGGTTAATGACGCCGTA
>Ga0310836_100135_pt1 | contig 89432 bp, 91 predicted proteins | sample SM_ome_4_FD_201310 | JGI IMG/M metagenome (GOLD analysis project Ga0310836, IMG submission 201310) | Sorghum-adapted microbial communities enriched on stacked mutant (SM) sorghum from Joint BioEnergy Institute, Emeryville, California... ... | reverse complement strand
GTAGGATGGGGAGGGGGAAATTATACCCTTAACACAAAAGACATAAAAAACTTTGTAACCAATTATGGTATTTGTTGTTAAAACCTTTTTTACCTTGCGGTAAAAATGTCATTTTGCAAAAGGCTCACAAAAAATAAGGAGCATCGGAATGATCTTAGTCATCGATAACTATGATTCCTTTACATACAACATCGTAGAGTACCTTCATATCATCGGACAGGAAGTGATGGTTTACCGGAATGATAAAATCAGGATCTCCGATATACATCACCTTTCTCCTGATCAGATCCTCATCTCTCCCGGACCTGGCTCTCCAAATGAAGCAGGAATTACCTTAGATGTGATTCGCGAGTTCAAAGGCCGTATTCCAATATTTGGGGTATGTCTGGGACATCAAGCGATTGGACAAGCCTTTGGAGCAGAGGTGGTTAAGGCCGATTCCCCTGTTCACGGCAAAGTATCGCAGGTCTATCACGATGGGAAGACGATATATCAAGGATTGCCCAATCCGCTTACTGTAACCCGCTATCACTCGCTGATTGTACGTAGAGATCGTTTGCCAGACTGTCTGGAAATTAGTGGGGAGACAGAAGATGAAATCGTAATGTCGGTTCGTCATAAAGAGTACCCGATTGAGGGGGTTCAGTTTCATCCGGAGTCGATATTAACCAGTCATGGAATAGAGGTATTAAAGAATTTTTTCAGCCAAATTAAACTTCAAAGGTGATCACATGAACGAGTCTATATCTGCCCCTTTCTTATACTTTCAGTTTTCCGATTCACAGGGCAAGCAGAAAACCTTGCAATTTGTAAATCCAGTAGAGATTCTTGCAGCATATTGCGTGGATGAAGTGACAGAGGTTCTGTCCAAAGTAGAGCAAGCTGTAGATTCCGGGTACTATGCGGCTGGCTATGTATCGTATGAGGCAGCCCCTGCTTTTGACTCTGCCTATAAAGTATCGTCAAATGTAAAAATGCCGCTTGCCTGGTTTGGGATCTATGAACAACCCATAATGGAACCGCTGCCTCAAGCAAATGGCCAGTTTAAAGTTTCCAACTGGTGCCCCAATACCGATCGTGAAAGGTATAATCATGCGATTGACAAGATCAAAGAGGCCATCGCCCGCGGGGATACCTATCAGACCAATTATACCATCCGCCTGCGCGCCGATTTTGAGGGCGATGACCTCGCTTTCTATCAGCGCTTAAGTGCCGCACAACGGGCCGATTACTGCGCCTATTTAAACATAGGCCGGTTCCGCATCCTCTCTGCTTCTCCTGAACTCTTTTTCCGCTGGGAACAGAATAGGGTGACTGCTCGCCCTATGAAAGGAACGATGAAACGTGGAAGAACCCTGCAAGAAGACCGTATCAACAGCAAAATTTTATCTGAATCGATTAAAGACCGTGCGGAAAACGTCATGATCGTCGATCTGCTTCGTAACGATTTAAGCAGGGTAGCCGTCAATGGCTCTGTCAATGTCCCCCGTCTCTTTACCATTGAGGCTTATCCGACCCTGTTTCAAATGACGTCGACCATTGAAGCCCAAACGGATTCAAAAACCACGCTAGTCGATCTGTTTACCGCATTATTTCCGTGCGGATCGATTACTGGCGCGCCAAAGGTGAGCACAATGAATATTATTCATCAACTGGAAACAGATCCCCGGGAAGTTTACTGTGGTGCGATCGGATATCTTGAACCTGATCGTGAAGCGGTCTTTAACGTGGCGATTCGCACAGTGGTAATAGATACGGATACAGGGATAGCAGAGTATGGTGTGGGCGGAGGAATAACGTGGGACTCTACTGCGGAAGGGGAATATGAAGAAGCCCTGACTAAAGCGAGATTGCTGACGGAGGAAGTAATCCGGTTTGATCTGCTGGAATCGATCCGAGTGGAGAAAGGGAAATACTTTTTATTGGAAGAGCATCTGGAGCGATTAGCCTCATCCGCCGCATATTTTGGCTTTCCATTTTCAAGAGAACATGCGATTCATCACTTAGAGCAATTGGCACGAAAGCTTCCAAACCAGACGTACAAAGTAAGACTTCTTCTCTCTAAAGAGGGCGGCATAAAAATAGAGCATGAAGAGCTTGTTCCTTTAACGGAGGGGGCACAACCCATCACATTAGCGGACCAACCGGTTTCTCGCTATAATAAATTCTTATTTCATAAAACGACCAACAGGAGAGAGTATGAGATCCGCCGCAAACGGGACGTTTTTGACGTGTTGCTATGGAATGAAGAGGGTGAGCTTACCGAATTTACTATCGGAAATCTGGTCGTGGAGGTAGAGGGCAAACTCTATACTCCGCCGATTGATTCAGGTCTGTTAGCAGGGACATACCGCGCTCATCTATTGAAAGAAGGAGTGATCCAAGAACGTCTGTTAACTTTAAAGGATTATGAAACATGTGATCGTATCTGGCTCATTAATAGCGTTCGCGGCTGGGTACCCGTGCAAAAAGTCTCGCTTCCATGATGTAAATTATTGAAGATTTCCTCAATCAGGAAGGTGAAAAAGTGAAGAGAAAGAAGCCCGCACTAATCGCTCTTTTCATCATGACTATCCTCAGTGCATGTAACTATGGCCCGGCCAAAGAAGATTTTCCAAATGAAGAAAAACTCGACGCAAAAACGATGCAAGAAGAAAAAGCAGCATTATCTGAGCCGTATAAAACAGCGTTGGTCTTTATCAAAAAGAAGGACAGCCATTGGCTGGTTGTGGATGAGCGGGGGCGGACTCACGAAGTCAGTTCTCCCCCGTTCGATCCATTACCAGGAGCGTTTTGTGAAAATGGGCTTGTTCGAGAAACCTCCCCAGCAGAATATGAAGTGACGTTGGATCTCCCCTGCACATGGCGCCATACTCCGAAATTAAACTCCACCTATGATCAAGCAGCAATTGCGTATTCAAAATTACTGTTAGATAATCTTGTTTATACGGGGAATGAGAGTTCTGCGATCTCCGAGTTTAAGTTACATGATGTCAAGTAAGCATCGGGTAATTTTGAAGGACGCATCGATGTGGTGATGAGCTTTGATGTGAAACCACTGGGAGGCGCCTATCTATGGGGCATTCCAGATGATGATGGTTATGTACGAGGGAGAACCTTTAGCTATACCTTATATGGGGCTGAGAACACTTGGCTCTCTACGGATGATTTCTATCTCTATTTAGGCGAAGATGGTCAATGGCCGGAGCGACCAGAAACCTTATATACGCCAACTGGTATGCAAAAAGTCATATATGAGGACGATGAATGGTCTTATTACTCGGATGGGATTATGCTTCCACGGCAAAAGGAATCGCAAATTACGGATTTAACCGAATACATCGGCACAATTAACCGCATAAAACGAGATACAGGGGAAAGCGAACAGATATATAAAGGGGATAAAAATACAGACTATTATTACTTCGCGCATCATTCAGATAAGATCTATATCCTTTCTCACGCATGGACCCCTTTTAGCGAAAGCTATCCCGGCTATTTCGGCGTCCTGAATACAAAAACCAAAAAATATACGAGATTAATTGAAGGGAATGTGGTCAGAGCCACGCTGGTAGGGGATCAAGGATATTTGTTTGCAAACGATCAGTTAATCGAAATCGATCTCAAATCCGCTTCTTTACGCTCGGTATGCCAATTGCCTTCAACACCAAATTACGCAAATGGATATGTGAGTGTACAGCGAGTCATGGATGGAAAAATCTATATTTTAATGGGAATGGGGGATGGAAAGACGGAGGAGTATGTCGTTGATATAGACAGTGGAGAAATCAGTTCTATTGACGAACCATAAAGGATCGACGGGACGCAAATGATTTTGCATTACCTTTTGGAACGTTGACTAGTAAGAGATTAATTTATCCGATCCTCAGGGGGGAGAGGGATGAAAAGGTCAGGCTATTTGTTTCTTCTTTTCATGATTGTTTTAAGCGGATGTTCCATATTTAATCCAGCACAGACGGTAATTGATTGGGTTGATTTTATCAAAATTGATGGAATAACTTATGAATCCATTTACTCTGGGCTGGGGAGAGAATTGACGGAGGACGACTTAGATCGCGAATATTCCAAAATCAAATTTAATGTAAGTAAAAATGTCTTTAAAACCGGATATAAAATCAAAGACGGAGATGCCGCTTATATGGACAAAGGTACAGTCATCTATAGCCTTAAGGGCTATGATCCTGTCTTTCGGTTAGCAGCAAAACGGGAGAATAGACTGATTTTGTTCGAGGCCTATCAGAATCCAGAGGCAAAAACGGGTGCCGATTATTTGGATATCAAAGATAAGGTTAAATCAATTGGCATTAATAGTGACCAAGATGGAGTCACAGAGCTTGCTAGAATTAAAAATGCAAAAGCGGTTGAACGGCTCGTAGATATTCTCTTGTCCTCTAAAATTGAAACCTCAAGTATACATCGGGAGGGGGAAAGATGTCTGCTTGTATTTTACTTGAATGATGGGACAACAGTAGAGCGAATGTTTTGGTACGATATCAACTTATTGCAATCTGATATTAGGGTAACGGATGAGTTTGCCGCAATGATCAAAACAGCAATGGGAGATGCGAGGTGAAGCTGTAATGAGTACGATTTCGATTTTAAAAACTGACCAGCTTGAGACTCCATTAATCGAACATTTAGTTCATGAAAGTCTGCAAGAAGGTTATCAATTCGTAAAAAAGCTTGTATCAGAATTCACGGATGCGACCAACCGTTTTGACAAACCAGGTGAAGCTCTATATATAGCGATGTATGCTGAACAAATCGTTGGAGTTTGTGGACTGAATCAGGATCCATATTTACAACAGAGCAACATTGGCAGAGTACGTCATCTATATGTTTCTCAACCATTCAGACAAAAGGGAATAGGCAAATTGCTATTATTGCGTGTCATCCAAGATGCAAGGCCCCACTTTAATATTCTTACCCTTAGAACAAGCAACCCGATTGCGGATCATTTTTATCGTTCGATTGGCTTTTCAACCAATTCGCCTTATAAAGAGGCTACGCATTTCATGGAACTGTGAAAAGGTTACTCATCGCTGAAAACGGCGGACAATAATAGATTCATGTTCTTAGGAGATGGATATGAAATATCTAGAGAGGCTCATAGAGTTCGTAAAAAGCAATCCGAACATGCTCGTAGAGTTACAGCTTGTTCGTTCATTGAATCTTCCCGACGCTTATATCGCCGCAGGTTATGTACGCAATCAGTTATGGGATTACCTTCATGGATATAAAGAACGCACTCCATTAAGTGATGTTGATGTGATCTACTTTGATCCGACCGATATCAATGAATTTACAGAGAAGATCTATGAGCAACGGTTAATCAGTCAGTTAAACATTTATAAATGGTCGGTGAAGAATCAAGCGCGCATGCATATTCGTAAGAATGACCCACCTTATAGTTCAATCGAGGATGGAATGATGCGATGGCCTGAAACGGCTACAGCTATCGCCATCAGGCTCAACGCTAAAAACGAGATCGAAGTGGTTGCTCCCTATGGACTTGAGGATTTGTTCGAGATGCGCATTCGTAGAAGCCCCTATTTCCATGATCAGGAGTACTACTTAAAACGAATAGCAGAAAAGAAGTGGTTAACGATTTGGCCCCGTGTTCAACTGGTAAGATGAGGGCAAAAGATCATCTTAGCGGAGAATGAAATACAGATGGAGGAATCCTTGTGACATTTTTTCAAAAGTTACTCTCGGATCAACAGTTCAAATCAATCATAGGCGTTTATCTCTCTTTATCATTCATTGGCTGCCTAATGGTTTTATATCGTATCTTTATTACATTAGAGATCGACTATTTATATTTGATCTGGAATCTCTTTTTAGCATGGATTCCTTTTGGATTATCGGTGTTGATCAGATCCATCTATTTCAAAAACACAGGCAGCAAGAAAAGGAACATCGCGATTCTGTTAGCCGGAGTAGTCTGGTTCTTTTTTTATCCAAACGCACCCTATATGATCACGGATTTTATACATTTTAGAGGGATTAAATTTTATCTGTATAAGGATGGACGATTTGCCGGTTTTAATGATGATTTTATCGTATGGTATGACTTCGTTATGAATTCAATCTTTATACTAACCGGTTTTCTGTTAGGATTTCTCTCGCTCTATCTGCTGCAGCGAGTGATCTTTGTTAAAATTGGCAAGGTCTCTTCTTGGGGATTTGTTTGTGGAGTTTTGCTGTTTAGCAGCTTTGGGATCTATCTGGGCAGATTTATCCGCTGGAATACTTGGGATATTGTTTCTAATCCTGTTTCATTAATGAAGAGTGTAATGGAAAGTCTTCATTTGCAAGCATTATCCTTCACGTTCTTGTTCAGCTTCTTTTTACTACTCATCTACATTGCTCTATATCAGCTTACTTATCTTAATCTCCTCAAAGATAAAAGTTGGAGCGAATAGAAACTTGCGGTTCATTTATTGACATTAACGTTACGTAAAGGTTTATACTGGACTGGTCAGGAGGTGAGCGCATGGAATATACGGTGCAGAAGCTTGGCAGATTGGCGGGGATTAGTACACGAACACTTCGGTACTATGATGAGATTGGCCTTTTGAAGCCGGCAAGAGTAAACTCGTCAGGATACAGAATCTACGGCCAAGCGGAAGTGAACAAGCTGCAGCAAATCCTGTTTTACCGGGAACTGGGGGTGGATCTGCACAGCATTAAGGAGATTATCACATCCCCCTCCTTTAACGCAGTGGAAGCCCTGAAGGAGCATCGCGAAAAACTCCTGGACAAGAGAAAGCAGTTGGATAAGCTGATTGCCAACGTGGAGAAGACCATTGCTTGGCAAGAAAGGAGGATTGAAATGACGGATAAAGAAAAATTTGAAGGCTTCAAACGGCAGATGATCGAGGAAAACGAAAAGAAATACGGCAAGGAAGCTCGTGAGAAGTATGGTGATGAAGCTGTTGACAAGTCGAATCAGAAGCTGATGAACATGACACAAGAAGAATTTGAGAAAGCGACGCGCCTTGCGGAAGAAGTGAAAGCCGTCTTAGCAGAAGCCTTTCAAACCGGGAACCCTGCCGGCGAGCTTGCGCAGAAGGCTGCGGCGCTGCATAAAGAATGGCTGATGTACTACTGGGACAGCTACAGTCCGGAGGCGCACGCAGGCCTTGCTCAAATGTATGTCGACGATGAGCGGTTTAGGGCACACTACGACGAGCAGCAGCCGGGTACCGCCGAATTCCTGAGAGATGCGATTCACATTTATACAGGGTTTAAGAAGTAAGTTGGTTCATAATAGCCAATGAAGAGCAGAGCATTATGAAAGCAGCCCGGCGCTGGTTTGCCGGGCTGCTTTCTTCTCGTTTTGATGCAAGGGACGGTTCCAGTCTTCCTTGAAAGACGATGTGGATCTATTCGCCGATTAAAGTCTTCTGAATTAAACTTTCGATTCTATGTAAACCGTGTTTGATGGCGTCCCTATTCTCCTATTTCAATGTGTTGAATGTCTTCTTTAAACAAGTAGCTAAATTTATTAGGCTCCACTTAAAATCACACTTTCAGAGATACCGAGTCGATGGGCCATTACATGTTATCCTTTCTGTTATGGGGTTAATGACAATAGCTATTTTTATATATTCATTCGCTCATGAGCATAGAAAATCCTTTATTTGAAAGCCTTTGATAATAAAGGTATCAATATGACAAAAAATTTCTTATAATTCTTAAAAACAAATTAATGTTAAAATGAGATATAGGAGAAGGAAATCGTTATTTACTAAGTTGCAGGAACGAATGTATAAATAATTAAAAATAAGAGGAGTGATCATTATGTCAATCCAATTTGAAATTACGGAAACGTTTACTGTTAGTCAGAATAAGGTTTTTGAAGCGCTTGTCGATCTAGATTCAGCAAGAGAGTGGATGCCTGGTTTTGTTAGCTTAGAAAAGCTTACTGAAGGTGAAGTGCAGGTAGGAACGGAATGGCGCGAAACACGTAAGATGTTTGGCAAGAATTCAACAGAGCATTTTGAAGTAACAGCATATGAAAAGCCACGTTTACTAGGCTTGCGGGTTGACGGATCAAAAGGAACGTCAGGGAAAGGTGAATTCCTATTTACATACCATATTGAAGAAAGAGATGGGATGACAGCAGTGCGCTTAGTAGGAGAAATTCGTGGAATGAGTGGCGTAATGGCTTGGGTAGGCAAGCTAATCGTGGGTAACTTTAAAAAAGCATGTGCAAAAGACTTTGCTGCTCTAAAAGCATACCTTGAAAAAAAAGAAAGCTAAATTTCATAGCTTATTAGCAGAATCAATTTCTCTATTCGAGATTTGGGGAGGTACTCCTTTTTTCATTCTCTAAAAGCCTGAAGCCCGTTTTAATTCATACAAACAGAAGGTTAATAGGCGAAAGAGGGAAGCAGCAGATCCGTCCCCCGATTCCGATATTTTATAATACAAATGCAGAGAAAATCATTTTGGATCTTCCACGTATTCTAATATATCTCCAGGCTGGCAATTCAAAAATTTGCAGATCGCATCTAATGTGCTCAACCTTATAGCTATAGCCTTTCCGTTTTGAAATGTTCTCCGTTTATCCCGGCAAGTCGGCAGCAGCATCTACAATTTGCCCCATAGTGAAAGAAGCGCATGGGAGTTGCTCCGACTTAACTCTCTCTTCTCTATCGTATACATTTAGGAGTTCATACCTGTTATCAGATAGAATGTACTGTTCCAAAGATTCATAGGCAGGATCGATAATCCAATATTCAGGGATCTTAAACTTTGCATATGTCCTTAACTTGCCTTGCTTATCCCTTTTGACGGAATGAGGGGATAGAATCTCCGCGACCAAGTCAGGTATACCCTCGATCCCTCTCCGTGTAATAATATCGATTTTACTTCGATGTACGACGAGCAGATCGGGTTGGCGAACTTCCGTATTCGACAAGATGAGATCAATTGGGGATGCGAATATCATGTACTCTGATTGACAACTGTTCGTGAGGATGGTTTGAATTTGATTGCTGATTACTTGGTGCTTGGGAGTTGGTGCGGGAGTCATCAACTCTAATACACCTTCAACCAATTCATAGCGCTTTCCATCATCGGGTAGGCGTGCATAATCATCGTACGTGAAAAGTTGCTCCTTAATCACCGACTTCTCATCACGTGATTTCATAACCAATCCTCCCCTGACAAATCTGTTAATATAATTATAACAAAAATTCAATATAAACAAATCCTCTTTTTGGTCGTTTGTATAATTGAACGCCTGCTGACAATCAAAAAGCTCTTTGAGAAGGGTTTTGAGACCCATATCAGAAGTCTTATCGTTTCGCAGTATAATAAATGGGTCTAATTACGAACAATTAGACCCATTCCAATTGAAGCTTGCCTTCATTATGTATTTGTCGTTATCGCGATCTCTTGGTATAAACCTAAACGATTGCCAAATGGATCTTCAAAGTTGCACCAAATTGCTGGCACTCCTTCTAAACCTTCGATTTCTGTAACCTCAATACCTAAATCATCCAGGATTCTGGCCCGTTCAGATGTTATATCCATCACGCCAAACCTTAATGCACCTGCACCAACTGCGGGAGTCCCTTCTGCGATTTGCAGCCAAACATTCGGCATTACTTCCCATTCTGCAAAATTTCCTAAAAACATCAGATCTGGTGGCCGTCGCAGTAACTTTTCGTACCACGAAATTCCTTCTTCAAAATTTGAAACCTTTAATTGTACTGTGACTCCTGTTAAAGATTGAGTGTTCATTACATCGTCACCTCTACATTATTGATGATTAATATTCCAATTTAGGCCACCAATTTTTATTGCTAGGTAATAAGGAGAATAAATGCCACGCAGAACAGTAATCGTCATATGGACCAAAATGGGCTTGATTTACTTTAAAGATCTCCCCGTCTTCAGATTTTTGGAAAACAGAGACGCCAGGAATAAAGTGATGCTCTGTCCCAAATCCCATATCCTCTGTAAATGTCGTTCCTTTCGTAGAGATCATCGTAAACTTCCAACCACGTGCAAAAGCAAACTCGTTTTGAACCTGTGGATCATCTGGAGTGGCAAGCACAATCGCCGTTCGGTTTTCAATATGATGGAGCAATCCGTTAAAGCCATCAGCCCACATTGTGCAATAAGCGCAACCGCGTCCCATATTATGAATGACTAATAACTCGTCTTTATCTTTAAACAATTCATCTAATGATTTATAACTGCCATCAGAGCAAGTAAATTGATAGGGCTGAACTTTTACTTTTTTGGCACCAAGCTGTTTACGTAATTTTGCCAACATTGCTCTTTTTTCTTGAATCTCTTCCTCTAACTTGTTAATTTCTTGAACTAGATCCATTACTCTCACCTCATTTCGGAATTTTTAGATTTTTTGTTAAATATACGAATATTATAGTTCATAGACTCCCATCAAATTTATCCTAAGTTGCTCTATTTTCGTTAGATTTACTTCTAAAGTTTGAGATCGAATATGGAATAGAGACAGAAATCGGTGGTCAGAGGGTAGTCTGTTTAACTTCCCTCCGAAAGAAGTCTCCCACTTCTAAACGTGAAGGTTCGCCAGCACCAGTGAAAGTGGGAGATGAATTTCGGTTAGGCGTAGCCTAAAGTTGTCTCTTTTTTTGTGCTATGATATAATCAGTCATATATAAATGAAAGGCTGTTATATCAATGAAATTGGATAATAATAATCATTCGGTATTCTTGTTGTATTATCATCTTGTTCTGGTCGTAAAATATCGCAGACAAGTGATTAATGATGCCATATCTGACTATGCAAAAGATATGTTTGTTAGACTGGGTGAAAATTACAATATTTCCTTGGTAGAATGGAATCACGATATTGACCATGTGCATATTTTGTTCAAAGCGCATCCGAATAGTGAACTATCAAAGTTCATCAATGCTTATAAAAGCGCAAGTTCTCGACTTATCAAAAAACATTTTCCACAAGTGAAAAGAAAACTTTGGAAAGAGTATTTTTGGTCAAGAAGCTTTTGCTTACTTACAACGGGTGGTGCGCCCATTGAAGTGATAAAGAAATATATAGAAAATCAAGGTATGAAGTGAGGTGATTCGATATGGCAAACAAAGCATATAAGTTCCGTCTGTACCCAACGCAAGAACAAGAGCAACTTCTTGCGAAAACCTTCGGTTGCGTTCGTTTCGTCTACAATAAAATGTTGGCTGAACGAAAGGAAACATATGAGAAGTTCAAGGACGACAAAGAAGCCTTGAAAAAGCAAAAATTCCCGACTCCTGCCAAGTACAAAAAGGAGTTTGCATGGCTCAAAGAAGTCGATAGCCTTGCGTTGGCAAACGCTCAACTGAATTTGCAGAAGGCATACCAAAACTTCTTCTCTGGTCGTGCTGAATTTCCTAAGTTCAAAAGCCGCAAGGCGAGACAGTCCTACACAACCAACGTGGTCAACGGAAACATTATGCTTTTGGATGGCTATATCAAATTACCGAAACTGAAACTTGTAAAAATGAAACAACATCGGGAAATTCCATCACATCATATCCTCAAGTCTTGTACGGTTTCTCGAACAAAAACAGGAAAATACTATGTTTCTATTCGCACTGAATACGAACATCAACCTACACAAAAAGAAGTACAAGCTGTTGTTGGATTAGATTTTTCCATGAATGGCTTATTTGTCGATAGCGAAGAAGGTAAGACAGCCAATTACCCTCGTTTCTATCGCCAAGCCTTGGAAAAATTAGCGAAGGAACAGCGGATTCTATCACGCAGAAAGAAAGGCTCTAATCGTTGGCACAAACAGCGTCTGAAAGTAGCGAAGCTACATGAAAGAATTGCGAACCAACGAAAAGACTTTCTACACAAGGAATCACACAAATTAGCGAAACGGTATGACTGCGTGGTTATCGAAGACCTCAACATGAAGGGAATGTCACAAGCCCTCAATTTCGGCAAAAGTGTTGCTGATCATGCATGGGGCATGTTCACGACATTTCTCCAATACAAGTTAGAGGAGCAGGGGAAAAAGCTTATTAAAATAGATAAGTGGTTTCCATCATCCAAAACTTGTTCATGTTGCGGTCAAGTAAAGGAGTCTCTATCTCTTTCTGAGCGCATATTCCATTGTGATTGTGGTTTTGTGGCAGATAGAGATTGGAACGCTTCGATCAATATCAAGCGTGAAGGATTGCGACTGTTAGTATAATCATAAATAGAGCATGGAACAGGCTCGATAGCTAAGTAAATTTCGTACCGTTAGGTGCGATTACCTTAGAAGCCTCCACCTCTAAGCGAAGCGTAGGTGGCGGGTAGTTCACACAAAGGGGTTCAGACGAAGAGGTGAAGCAAGAGAACTCTCTCCTGCTTCTATGTTATAAGTCGATGATAAACTTTTCCAACGTTACTTCCTTAAGCCTTTTTCGGTCAAGCTCTACACCGATGCCCGGACCTTCGGGGACCTTGATCCAGCCATTTTCGATTACCGCCTCTTCGGTTACGATATCTTTCACCCAGAAGCGATTTGCTGCCGATAGATCGCCGGGAATCGTAAAGCCGGCTAATGAGGCGACGATCAGAGTATGGGCGCGGGATACGCCAAATTCAATCATCCCGCCGCTCATGAGCGGGATGTGTTGCGAAATGCAATAATCATGTATGGCAAGGGTTTCGCAGAGTCCTCCCACTCGACTTACCTTTATATTGACCGCTTTGCAACTGCCCAGCTCAACCGCTTGTCTGGCCGACATAAACGAAGTGATCGATTCATCAAGAGCAATCGGTGTTTTTAGGTTCTTTTGCAATACTTGGTAATCTATGTAGTTCTCTGCTTGCAATGGTTCTTCGATAAAAAGCAGATCGAACTGATCCAGCGATTTTAGCAGATCGAGATCATCGATGGTAAATGCCGCGTTGGCATCTGCCGCCAGGGAGAGAGAAGGGAACTTGTTGCGGATCTCTTCTACGAGGCGATGGGGCTTTACAGGGTCTAATTTTAGCTTGATCCGTGTATATCCTTCTTCGATAAACTGCTCCACCTGCTCTTGTGCCTCCAAGGGATCGAGAGCAGCCACGACAGCACCGGCAGGAACTTGCTTATGCAGACCGCCGATTAACTCCCTGAGTGACTGCTGATTCTGCCTTGCATAGAGGTCCCAGATCGCTCCTTCAAGACCCGCTTTTGCCATCGGGTTTTTCTTCACCGCGGAGAAAAGCTTTGCTATTTCTCGCGGATGCGAGATCTTCTGTTTTCCCAGAAGCGGGATCAGGAAATCCTTTAAAATATGCAATGAAGTGGTGACCGTCTCTTCTGTGTACCAGGGAGAGGAGAAGGCGCTTACCTCACCTAGTCCTGTCAGACCAGTAGAATCGGCCAATTCAACGATGATCGCCCTGCGCTTTTTGACCGTTTCCAGATGGGTGGAGAAAGGCTTTTTTAACGGCATTTCGATCATATGCAAGACCGCTTTTTTCAGTTGCATTAGGTATCCCTCTTAATTCCTTCGGAGTGATTTGTAAAAAATTGTTTGAGCAAATGGGCGAAAGCCTGCGGCTGTTCCAGGTGGACCGTGTGACCAGCAGCAGGGATGACTGTATGTTGAAAGCGAGGATTCTGCTCTTTCATCCGCCTGGCAATTTGGCAAAACTTATGATCAAGCTCACCGGTAATCAAATGCACCGGCATGTGAAATTCTTGTAGACGATCCCACCATGACGGCATTGAGCCTGTTCCCATGCCGCGCAGACTGTTGGCCAGTCCCATGGGTTGATGCGACATGCGCTCTTTGCGCAGTCTCCTTTTCACCTCGTTAGGGAGTGACTGTTGACTGGCAAAGAGGGGAATATTCTCCCAGTAATCGATGAAGGCTGACAATCCTTCCTCCTCGATTTTCTGGGCCAGAAGGGCATCGCTATTCCGCCTGTCGGCCCGCTCCTGCTCTGTTTGCAGACCTGGCGTAGCGCTTTCTAAAAAGAGTGAGGCGACGCGATCAGGGTAGAGGGAAGCGAAGGTGATCGCCACTCTGCCGCCCATCGAATAGCCAACCAGATGTGCTTTTGCTGCATCAAGCTGTTGTAACAGCTCTGCCAAATCGGATGCCGTTTTTTCGATATCGTACCGTGCTGGATCGTCGGGTGCCTCTGTCTTGCCATGCCCGATCAGATCGATGGCAAGAAGCCTGTACTGCTTGTCAATCAGTGGGAAGAAAGGCTCCCAACTGCGATGGCTGCCCGTAAAACCATGCAAAAAGAGAATCACTTCATCGCCGCTGCCCGATAATTTGCCATGATAGGTGAGACCATTACAACGCCAATTCACGGTTATTCTCCTCCAGAATCGGTTCAATCGCTTGGGCAACCGCGCGCCATAGCGCCCGATGCAGAGATACGTTTTCGTTGCGATCGCTCTCAACCTCAATGATATGAATCCCCTTTGAACGTAAGCCCTTCTCTACTTCAGTGCGATACTGCTCCCAACTTACCGCTCTTGTATACTGGGCGCCGTAAAGCTTAGCCGCATATTCAAATGGCAGATGGAGAGAGGTGAGGAACAACCGCTCGAAATGTTTTTTGGCACTCTCCGATTCTGCCTGCGGCAGGAAGGAGAAGATCCCTCCGCCGTTATTATTGAGCAGGATGACGGTGAGGCTAAGCTCGTTGAGCAGAGTAGCTGCCAGCCCGTTGAGATCGTGAAAGAAGGCAAGATCGCCCGTCACAAGCAGCGTTGGTTTGCCGTTAAGCGATGCACCCAAAGCTGTTGATATCGTGCCGTCGATTCCATTGGCCCCGCGGTTACACAAGAGATCGACCTGTTTTGGGCGGTGATGTAAAAAAGTATCGACATCGCGAATCGGCATGCTGTTGGCAATAAATAATTGGCTTCCATCGGGCAATAGTTCATTTAGTTCATAGATGGCCCGTCCTTCGTTCATCTTTTCATAATCGCTTACGGTTGCAAGCACGGATAAGGTTAGTTGATTCACCTGTTTCCAGATGTGGTTCCAGAGGGGATCGGTCGATGGTTCACTTACTCTCTTGCTGATTTCATGGCAAAAGATCGTCTCATCACAGTAGAGCATCTCTGTGGTCACACCTGCTGGATCACGCCACTCTCCACCGCCATCAACGACGATGTGACGAGCATCCCGCCATTGATTCTTGAGTGCGAGCAGGAGAGGTTTTGACACAGGCATTGCCCCAAGGCGCAGGATTACTTCCGGTTTCAGGACCTGTAAAGCTTTTTCGCTTTTTAAGAAGGCATCATATCCTTCGATCAGCCATTCAGTATCTCTGCCTGATAATCGTAGCTTGGAGAGGGGATCAGCCAAAATCGGGAAACGCAGACGTTCTGCCAACTGGATGGACGCTTCTGGAAATGAACCGTCCGACTGCGCTCCACAGACGATAATCCCTTTGCGGAAATGGCTTAAATCCTCAGCTAACTTGGTGTAGACGGAATCCGTTAGCGTATATCTGCCTGGTTCGATCTGAACCGGATGGCTTGACCTGCCATACGCAAATAGCTTTGGATCATCCAAGTCAGGGATCAGCGGCTCGCGCAACGGAATATTGATTTGGACAGGGCCTGCTGGGGGTCTTAATGACGCAGCTAGCGCCCTGCGGATCAGATTCCGGGCATATAGAACCATTTCTTCAGACTCTTCGGGTATCGCTGCTTCGAAAAACGCCCTCGTGTAATTGCTATACATATTGATCTGATTGATCGCTTGCGGTGCGCCCACATCCCGCAACTCATGCGGACGATCCGCCGTTAACAGGATCAGTGGCACGCGCGAGTAGGCAGCCTCGACAACCGCAGGCAGATAATTAGCGGCAGCAGAACCGGAGGTACATACGAGAACTGCAGGGAGATGGGAGACCTTAGCAGCGCCAAGTGCAAAAAAGGCTGCCGAGCGTTCATCCACATTTACATAAGTCTTAAGCTCAGGATGTTCAGCCATGAGCAATGCCAATGGCGTGGAGCGCGAGCCAGGGCTGATGACGCATGTGTTAAGACCAACCCTGGCTAACTCATCAATAAGCCCAGAAATATAGATGGAAAGGGCGCGGTTACTCACGATTGATTCCTCCTAATGCGTGAAGCATTGGTCTTATTTTAACCTTTGTTTCTTGAAGCTCTGCCTCTGGATCCGAATCGGCTACCACGCCACAGCCGGCAAAGAGTGATGCTGTCTGCCTGCGGATCAGAGCGGAGCGGATCGCGACGGCAAATTCACCATTCCCCAGGCCGTCAAGCCAGCCGATTGGGGCACCATATAAACCGCGATCGAGCGGCTCTATCTCGCGAATGAGTTCGACCGATTTCTCCTGCGGCCAACCGCCAAGGGCGGGGGTCGGGTGGAGTTTTTTGATAAGTCCGAGCAGTGAAATCTCCTCTTTTGCGACACCAGTCACGGGGGTATAAAGGTGCTGGATATGCGGCAGTTTCATCAGGAATGGTTCAGTCCGCATCTCCAGATTTGTACATACGGGTTCCAAGGCAGCTTTGATCATATCGACGACGATCTGATGTTCCCTGCGATTCTTATGATCGTTCAACAAGTTATCCCCAAGCATAAGATCCTCTTCGCTCGTTTTTCCGCGCGGGGCAGATCCGGCAAGACAGGTTGAGAAGAGAATGCTTCCTTCCTTTCGTACCAATCTTTCAGGTGTCGCGCCGATGAAGCACGCATCGCCTGACTCGATGGCAAAGATAAAGCTGGTTTTCTCTTTAGCCAAGAGTTCATGAAGAATTGTTTCTGTTTCAACCCGATCCTTTAATGTGAGCCGCACTTCGCGGGCCAAGACCACTTTTTCGATCTGGCCAAGTCGAATGTGATCGATTGCATGCCTGATGCTATCGAGCCAATCGTTTGCTTTTATCTCTTCCATAGCCGCTATACCGGCAGGGGAGTATTCGATATTCTTTCGTTGCGATAACACTTGCTTGAGAAAGCCTTCGTTCGGAAGCAAAGATTCTTGAGCGGTATTGGGGTTTATAACCATATTGATGGTCAGATAGATGCCGTCCTCTCTTGCTGTGAGCAGATAAGAAGGGAGATAGAGGTGAGTATCGGAGAATTGCTGCCAAAGCTCCGATTTCATTTTCAACGGGTCAAAAGAGAAGCCGCCAAACAGTAGGGGACCTGTTCCTTCAACCTTCTCGCCGAAGAGCAGTGCGTTATCCAGCATCTTCTGCCATATAGATTCTACCTCGTCATATCGTCTGTGGGCAGCGGTGGTAAAGATCGGATAAGCAATACCAGCCCCTGAAAGCGTCAGAACCCGATCCGGATCCCGCCAAAAAAAACGTTCTCCTTTATATTTCTCCTGACAATTGCTAAAAAACGAGAATGGGTCACCTTCTTCAAGCCGTATTACCTCACTTACGAGAATGGGCTGATTCTTTCTGTTTGCCTCGTCCATCCCACGCTTTGCTAGTTCTGCCCAGGTTTGAAGATCAAAAGATAACAATCCCGAATCCTCCCCCGAAAATCCGTATTTTACTGCTCCTATCTTAGCATAGCTCAGAAATGCAAACAATGAATTTGTGTTCACTTTTTGCAATAACTACATTATAATGAACGTAGTGAATTTGGACGTGTTTTTATGCCCATGAGTGAGCGTGATTGGTTTGAAAGATGATCGACACATAATTCTGATCGGTTTTATGGGAACGGGAAAGTCTACGTTAGGAGCTGAGATTGCAAGGCTCTCGCAGCTCTCTTTTATTGACCTTGATGAAGAGATCGAAAGGAAAGAGGGGGTAAGAATCGCAGAGATTTTTACTGCCTTTGGGGAGAACTATTTCCGGACAGTGGAATCGGAGTTGTTACGCAACCTCCTGACCAATCATCGTAAACCCATCGTACTGGCAACAGGTGGAGGAGCTGTGCTTAGAGAAGAGAACCGCCAATTGATGCGTGATCACGGCTTTATCGTAAGGACAGAAGCTGCCAGGGATGAGATCATTCGGCGGCTGCAGAATGAACAAGAGAGAAGACCGTTATTGATGGGAGATTTAGAGGAGCGCATAGATCAACTTTTGAGGGAACGCTTACATGCCTATAATTTTGCCGATCTAACCATACATACGGATCAGATGGGAATAAGAGATGCGGCAGAGAAAGTTTTGTCTGCTTGGCAGTATGTTTTTGCATGTGATCGTGGGAATTCTGAAAATAAAGGAGTGCGCCGATGAAAATATTGGTGATTCAGGGGCCAAATCTCAATCTGTTGGGACGAAGGGAACCAGAGGTTTACGGAGCAGAGAGCTTAGATTCTCTTCATGCCTCCCTCATTCATTATGGGAAAGAGAGGGGTGTAGTCGTGGAGGCTAAGCAATCCAACCATGAAGGAGAGATTATCGACTACCTTCATCAAGCAGATGGTCTTTATGACGGGATTATCCTCAATGCAGGAGCCTATACGCATTACAGTTATGCGATCCGTGATGCAATCGCAGCAATCTCGGTTCCTGTAGTCGAGGTGCATATTTCCAATATTTATAAACGGGAAGAATTTCGCCATCAATCGGTGATCGCTCCTGTTGTAACCGGGCAGATCACTGGGTTAGGTACTTACGGCTATCGGGCAGCATTGGATTATCTGCGCGAAGTCGTTCATTCAACGCAAAGGAAGGATTCGCAATGAGATACCTTACTGCTGGTGAATCACATGGTCCCCAACTTACCGCCATTATTGAGGGTCTGCCAAGCAATATGCCGATTGATATCGAGAAAATCAATGAACAATTGCGGCGCCGCCAAATCGGTTATGGGCGCGGTCGGCGCATGCAGATCGAACAGGATCATGTTCGCATTCTCTCTGGACTGCGTCATGGCTATACGTTGGGCTCGCCCGTAACCTTAATGATTGAAAACAAGGACTTTGTCCATTGGCAGCAGGTGATGAGCAGTCAGCCTGTAGCAGGTTCTGAAGATAAGCGCCGGATCTCACGCCCGCGGCCTGGACATGCGGATTTAACCGGAGGTCTTAAATATCAACACCGGGATCTGCGCAACGTTCTCGAACGGTCCAGCGCCAGAGAGACAGCGATCCGTGTCGCGGTCGGCGCTGTTGCGCGGCAACTGCTTGAGTCTGTAGGAATTAAAGTCTTAGGTCATGTGCTGAACATCGGCGGGGTATCCGTAGATCTTACACACCCGCGCAGGATTAACGAGATCGAAGATGATGTAGTTAATTCCGATGTCCGTTGTTTTGATCCTGCGGTTGCAGAACGGATGCGGCAGAGAATCGATGAGGCCAAGTCAAATGGCGATACGGTGGGGGGCATCGTTGAGGTGATGGTTGAGGGCGTACCCCCGGGTCTTGGCAGCCATGTGCATTGGGACCGCAAGTTAGACGCAAAATTGGCTCAAGCGATCTTGAGTATTCAGGCATTTAAAGGCGTCGAGTTTGGGGATGGCTTTGCGGTAGCCAATCGCTTGGGCTCAACAGTACAAGATGAGATTCTCTGGAACGAGAAGCGCGGCTATTATCGTAAGAGCAATCATCTTGGCGGTTTTGAAGGCGGGATGACGACCGGAGAAGCCATTGTGATTCGCGGTGTGATGAAACCGATACCTACCCTATACCGCCCTCTGATGAGTGTCGATATCGATACCAAGGAACCGTTTGCGGCCAGTATAGAACGCTCTGATGCCTGTGCCGTCCCTCCGGCAGCGGTGGTAGCGGAGAACGTGGTGGCCTGGAGCTTGGCCGAGGCTTTTATGGAGAAATTTGGCGCCGATTCATTTGCTGATGTACGGAAACGATACCATGATTATATAGAAAACATAAAGGAATTTTAACGATGAAAAGTTTGATGATCGAGACCCAAAGGGAGCGCTATCCTTTTATCGTTGGAGCGGGAAGCATTGACCAGTTGTCTGCATATATCGGTAATGGCGTATCGAAGGTGATGCTGGTAACGGATGAGAAGGTAGCCGCACATCATCTCGCATCGGTTGCAAGCATAGTGGCCGATCATTCGATAGCCCATGTAGAGTTTCTGCTTCCCAATGGAGAGGAGGCAAAGTCATTTATATGGTTGGAGCGTCTGCTCAGCAAGGCGGTTGAAGCGGGTTTGGACCGTTCTTCGCTGATGATCGCCTTAGGGGGCGGTGTTGTCGGGGATGTGACCGGCTTTGCAGCAGCGATCTATATGCGCGGCATCCCTTACCTGCAGCTTCCGACCACAGTATTGGCCCATGACAGCAGTATCGGGGGAAAGGTAGCGATCAATCATCCTTTAGGAAAAAATCTGATCGGCAGCTTCTATCATCCGCGCGCCGTTCTCTATGATACGCGCTTCCTGTTAACCTTAAGCGACCGGGACTATCGGTCCGGGTTTGCGGAGATGATTAAACATGCCATCATCCGTGATCACTCTTTGTTTTTATGGTTGGAGGAGCATGTGGAACGGTTGTTGCAACGCGATCTTGCTATCCTTGAAGAGGCCATCTATCGATCGGCGGCAATTAAAGCGGAGATTGTAAAAGCGGATGAACGCGAATCCCATGTCCGCGCATTGCTTAATTATGGACATACCATCGGCCATGCTTTGGAGAACCTCAATGGCTATCAATGGCTCCATGGCGAGGCGGTTTCAATCGGAATGATCGCCGCCGCGCGTATGGGTGAAAAGTATCTCCATTATGATGTTGATGTTGCCCGAATTAAGAGATTGCTGCACGCATTTCAACTGCCCACTTCTTTGAAGGAGAGAGTCGATGAAGAGGCATTGTTCGCTGTGTTGCAGCGCGATAAGAAGGTAAAAGCGGGACAGTTGGCCATGGTCTTTCCTGAGAGAATTGGTCATGCTGTAATCAGGCGGGATGTGGAACCGGAATGGATACGATCCGTGATAAATGAACTGGCAGAGGAGTGAATGAGGTAGTGAAGCAGCAGATCTCTCAAGTATCCCGTTTAGAGGGAGAATTATGTCCTCCGTCCGATAAATCGATCTCTCACCGCGCGATGATCTTATCTGCAATCGCAAATGGCACCTCAACTATCTACCAACCTTTGCATTCTGAGGATCTGACAAGCACGATCAATGCTTTGCGAAGCATGGGCATCGATATAGTCGAAGAGCGAGCAGGTAGATATAAAGTACTGGGGAAAGGGCTATATGGACTTCAAGAGCCAACGGATGTGATCGATGTTGGCAACTCAGGCACTACGATCCGTCTTTTGATGGGGGTGCTGGCCGCTCAGCCCTTCCATACGGTTCTGGTGGGGGATTCCTCCATCGCGCGCCGCCCGATGGCAAGGGTAAGCGATCCGCTTCGCCTGATGGGGGCAAAGATCGATGGACGAAAAGGCGGAAACTTCGTTCCCATCGCTATTCGCGGAAAAGCCTTACATGGCATCACCTATCGGCTGCCGGTTGCCAGCGCACAGGTAAAATCGGCACTCTTGCTGGCAGGTCTCTATGCAGAGGGTATCACTACGGTAATCGAACCGGTCCAGACCAGAGATCATACCGAGCGGATGTTGCAGTCGTTTGGCGTCGCCATAAGCCAAGAAGGCGATCGGATTTCAATCTCCCAACATTATCACTTACAAGCGACTGAAATCCGGGTTCCTGGAGATTTCTCCTCTTCTGCCTTCTTTATTGCTGCGGCACTCCTCGTCCCAGACAGCGACATCATTTTAAGGAAGGTTGGCTTTAACCCGACGAGAACGGGACTGATTACAGCCCTGCGTCAGATGGGTGCGGAGATCGAGGTTTTAGGGCAAGAGATGTGGGGAGAGGAGGTTGTTGCCGACCTAAGGATTAAGCATCAACCGCTTCAGGGTACGGTGATTGCAGGGGAGTTGATTCCGCGCTTGATCGATGAACTCCCGATTATAGCGGTATTAGCCACTCAGGCAGAGGGTGTAACTGAGATTCGCAATGCGGAGGAACTACGGGTGAAGGAGAGCGACCGCATCGTAGCAATCGCAACAGAATTGCGGAAAATGAAGGCAGAGGTGGAGGAACTGCCGGATGGGCTGCGTATCATGGGCAAGACGCCTTTAGTTGGGGCGATGGTCTCTTCGTATCAAGACCATCGCATTGCGATCTCACTGCTCATCGCAGGCTTAATTGCCACGGGAAAAACAGAGGTTGACGGGGCAGAGGCGATCAATATCTCCTACCCTCGTTTTTTGGATGACCTAAAAGCATTGATCAAGTGAGCAGATTGGATCACTACTTTTATAAAGGATGGAGATAAGTTGCAAGAACAATTAATCGCGCTTCTGGGTCAACCGGTTACGCATTCCAAATCGCCGCAGATGCAAAATCTTGCTTTTCAAGCATTAGACCTTCCCTATCGTTACTTGGCTTTTGATGTAGCACCCCAACGATTGGAAGCGGCAATCTCAGGATTAAAAGCGCTTGGTTTTCGCGGGGCAAATGTAACGATCCCGCATAAAGTGGCGATCCTTCCCTTTCTGGACGAGATAACGCCGCTGGCCCGAGGGATCGGGGCTGTAAACACGCTCTGCTATCAAGATGGCCGATTGCTGGGGGATAATACCGATGGGCAAGGATATCTTGCCTCCCTATTGGAGGAATTTCCGCATCTCCAATTAGAGAAGATGAGCGTGGGGATCGCAGGTGCTGGCGGTGCAGCGCGGGCAGTTGCTTTTACGCTGGCCCATCATGGCATTGGAAAGCTCTACATCGTCAACCGTCATCTCGAAAAGGGGAAAGCATTGGCTGATTCGCTTAGGGAGTGGGTGGATGCGGAGGCTGTACCCTTTCATCAGTTTCAAAAGGTGGCTTCCAAACTAAATCTGTTGATTCACGCTACTCCTGTAGGCATGAGTCCCAATACAGAGGAATCGCTTATACCGGTGGAGTGGCTCCATGCGGAGATGATTGTAAGCGATCTGATCTATAACCCCTTAGAAACCAGGCTGCTGAGAGAGGCGAAGGAAAGAGGCGCTTTGATACATAATGGGGTCGGAATGTTGGTTCATCAAGGAGCCTTATCCTTTGAACGCTGGACTGGATTGAAGGCTCCTGTGGAATTGATGAGAGAGTGCTTAATCAATAGCCTGCAGACGTAAAGTTCGCTTCTTATTCAAAAGCGGGATCGTCCAGAGGGATGGGACGTCCTATGGCATCGGCAATTTTTCTTACTTCAGACATCATCTCGCCAAACATCTCCAAGGTGAGCGACTGCAGCCCGTCGGAAAGCGCCAATTCCGGTTGGTGATGTACTTCAACCATCACTCCGTCAGCGCCTGCCGCAATGGCTGCCTTAGCCAGTGGAATGATCAAATCCTTTCGTCCGGAGGCGTGACTGGGATCGACGATCACAGGCAGATGGCTCATCTGTTTGATCAAGGCGACAGCGCTTAGATCAAGGGTATTGCGCGTATATTTTTCAAACGTGCGGATACCGCGCTCACACAGGATCACATTCTCATTTCCCGAAAAGATGATATATTCGGCTGCCAATAAAAACTCCTCAATGGTTGCCGAAATCCCACGCTTGAGGAGCACTGGCTTATTGGCTTGCCCCACTTCTTTTAACAGCTCATAGTTCTGCATATTTCGTGCACCGATTTGCAGCAGGTCAGCATACTCGGATACTTTCTCTACCAATTCAGGCGAGACCACCTCAGTTACAATCGGCATCCCCGTTCTTTCCCGGCTCTCTTTTAACAACTCCAGCCCTACTTCTTTCAGCCCCTGGAAGTCATAGGGGGAGGTGCGCGGTTTATAGGCTCCGCCGCGCAAGAGGTGAGCGCCGGCACGTTTCACTCCGTCGGCTGTCCTGTTGATCTGCTCCCTGCTTTCAACCGAGCATGGACCGGCGATGATCGTGATACTATTCCCGCCGATTTGGTATTTTCCTACTTTAACGACCGTATCCTCCGGATGGTAGAGGCGATTGGTCAATTTAAATTTCTCATCATCTATATGATTAGGACGTAACATAACAAGCCTCCACCTGCTTAAAGATAGAATGATGCGGAGATAATGATAATGATTCCGGCTTTTATAGATTCCACATTACAAGTATACTACAGAGAGATGAAATTGTGAACCGTGGTTCATTCCTTAAAAATGTGGTGTACATTTATAAATCAGACAAATGTTGACGGGCATTTCCATTTCGAATACTCTTAATATAAAACAGGTTAGGGGGATAATTCGGATGGAGGATAAGATCAATAACACCCGTGTCATTATTTTTGGACAATCTTATCAGCTCAAAGGAGATGCACCCAGTTATCATCTTCATGAGGTGGCCCGTTGGGTGGATCAGAAGATGTCGGAAATCGCAAGGCGCAATCCCAAGCTGGATCACACGAAAGTTGCCGTACTGGCGGCGGTCAATATCGCCGATGAGTTGCTGAGAGTAAGGCAAGAATTGCAGGAGCTTTATCTCATGATCGAGGAAGATCAGATGAAATCAAAGAAAGAGTGAAATTGCATGACTTTGGTATTTCTTGATTGGGCAATTCTTATACTTCTGGGCTTAAGCCTGCTGTGGGGGTATAGGAATGGCTTGGTCAGACAGGTATTTCATCTGTTTGGCATCATCATCGCTTATATCATCGCTTTTTTATTCTATGATCAGGTTGCATTGTTTTTAAAAGCGGTTCTTCCTTTCCCGAAGCTCACCGATGCTGCCGCCTTTACCTTTGTTACGGAAATCTTGCAGTTGGAAAAGATGTTCTACGCTGCCCTTGCCTTTGCTTTGCTCTTTTTTATCACGAGATGGAGCTTAATATATCTCTCCAAAATCCTTCATCTTGTCACCGCTTTACCTGTGTTGAATTTGACCAACCGTTTAAGCGGGGCATTGCTTAGCTTTTGTACCACTTTTTTCATTCTGCTTATTTTGGTTAATCTCTTCTATTTGATGCCGTCTCCGCAAATCCATAAAGAGATGAGTCGATCCAAATTGGTGCATGTCCTTATTCATCAAACTCCCTATTTCTCCGATCACTTTCAAAAGCTGTGGCAGAAGGGATTGGATCATTTCGAAGCAGAAGCTGACCTTCATTAAACTCCATGATAAGGGTTTAAGTGAATCAGGACTTCCTGCACATGATCATCTCTCTCTTGGATGGCATGCTTAATCTTCCTGCCCAGATCATGTCCTTCTTGTATGCTCTTATTATGATCAATGGAGATTCGTACATCGATGATGATATAGTGGCCATGCTCCCTTGCCCTTAATCGATCAATCCTTTTCACTTCCGGAAAACTGCGAATAATCGTCTCGTATTCCTCTAATAACTCGTTACTTACATTGCTCTCCATCAAAATATGAAAAGCTTCGTACAACATCTCCTTTGCAATCTTAAAGATGAGCACTGCCACCACTATGCTGGCAACTGCGTCGGCATAAAGCAACATCTGAATTTCGAATCGTTCCCCTAAAATGGCCAACAGGACACCGACCGCCGCAGCCAAGGAGGCGGAAATATCGGCTTTATGATCGTAGGCGATCGCCTCGATCGCTTTGCTTTGATATGTTCGTGCAATGCGGAGCGAATAGCGGAATAACAAATGCTTGCTGATATAGGAGACGACCGCGATATAGAAGGCGATCCACTTCGGGCTTTCGGTAAGGGGCGCAAAAAAACTTATAACGGCTTCATATACAATATAGAGGGATACAAGCACTAGAATGAGGCCCACAACGGCAGAAATAATCACTTCAGCTTTGCCGTGACCATAGGGATGCTGTTCATCCGCCGGTTTATTTGCCAGTCCGATCACAAGCAGGACAACGATTGAGGCAAACAGATCGGCAGCGGAATGAATGCCATCCGCGAATACCGCTTCACTTGCGGCATACCAACCTATCATAATCTTGGCTGCAGTCAGGATTACATTTCCCCAGATGCTGATCCAGGCCACTTTTTTTTCCGTTTCTTCCCGTGAATGTATCAACAATTACCCCTCCAACTATGATAATATGAAAGATAGAAAATAATGGGCGAGGAGAATGAATGTGAAGATGACAAGAATAAAGCAACGTCTGCTTCTATTACTATTGCTTATATCATTGATCATTATGCCTACGGCTGCCTGGGCGGAAGAAGGATCAAACCAATCCGATAGCGCCTATGTATATGAATTGCTGAAGAATTATCATATTAACGGGGATACTCTTCGTGCAGGCAGCATCGAAGAGATGATTAAGAGCCTGGATGACCCTTACACGGAGTATTTCAGCAAAGAAGAGTATGAAGCGTTTATGAACTCGATCGATGGAACGCTTGTTGGCATCGGCATCTATCTTGAAGAGAAAGATGGTTACGTTAGCGTGCTCTCTCCTGTTAGGAACTCGCCCGCAGAAGTGGCTGGAATTCTTGCAGGAGACAAGATTATTGAAGTGAATGGCATCTCCACAAAAGGGAAAAAGATGAATGATGTAATCACTTTGGTTCGCGGCAAAGAGGGTACAAAAGTAACCTTAAAGATTCTGCGCGAAAATCAGGAACTGACCTTTGAACTGACGCGAACCAAGATTGAATTGCCGATGGTTGAATATGAGATGGATCAAGAGCAGGGGATCGGATATCTCCATATCTCAACCTTTGGCGACCGTACCTTCTCCCTGGTAAAGGAAGGGCTTGACAAGTTTAAAGAAGCAGGAATGAAGAGCCTCATCTTGGATCTCCGCGGCAATCCCGGGGGCAGGTTAGACTCGGTGATCCAGGTAGCTTCGCTCTTTATCGATCATGGTCCGATCCTCTGGGTCCGGAACAATCAAGGTGAAGAGAGCGCCTATAATGCAGTTGGCGGCAAGTTGTGGGATCGGCCGATTGCATTATTAATCGATAAAGGCTCGGCGAGCGCTTCGGAAATTCTGGCCAGCGCCTTAAAGGATTATAAACTGGCCACAATTATCGGCACCAATTCTTTCGGGAAGGGTACAGTACAGACCATGATTCCGCTTCCCAGCGGAAATGTTTTAAAATTAACCATAGATGAATATTTCTCAGCCCATAAAAATAAGATCAACAAAATCGGTGTGAAACCGGACATTACAATTTCGGCCAATGATGAGCAATTGATGTTCGCCAAAGAGTGGTTAAAAGGGATCGATTATCTCACTCTTGGGATGAATGGGGAATTTAAGATCAATGCGCATGGCATGAAGAGCTATGATGAGTTTGCCGTTTTTCAAGAAGGGTGGTACCTCTCGCTCTATCGTCTGCAATCGGTCTTTGGCGGAGAATTGTCATGGGACAGCAAGACGAACAGCGCTACCTATTCGGCAAATGGGGTAAGCAAGGTGTACAAGATCAACCAAGATCAAGTAATCGTGAAGGATCAACACCTTTATGTCCCTGTAGAATCTCTGATTGGCTTACCCAACGTGAAGATTGAAAAAGACCCGGAAGGAAAATGGTGGATCGAAGCAAATCAGTAATACCGCAAGCCAGCCAAACAGGCTGGCTTTTTGCATATCCTACCTCTAAAATATAGATAAAGTACCTGATATGAACAAGGTGTATTACAACAGAGTTTACTCATTGCATTCTTGTCAGCGCTATTACTATACTTTATTGGCGATGTAAGTCCGAATGTTTTATTCTATGTAATATTCCGTTTGCTATTGTCATCACTTTTTTCGCCCAATGGTTTCCGATATGTTTATATCGACGTAATAGTCGGATGTCGGTCCTACCTAAGCTGTCATCGTGATAGCAGTATTGTGATGATGGTAGGGTCTATGGATTGGCGAAGGACGCATTCGCGTCTTGGCAGAAATTGTTATAGTAAAGATAAGGTGAACTATATAAAAAAGGAGCACAGAGTATGCTGCAAATAAAAAGAATAGATAAAGAAGATTATCCTGATGGCAAAAAAATGATTTATGAATATACATCGGATAAATATTATGATGTTTCGTATACAAAGAGTGAAATTGGATGGACGTTAGATTTTATTTTAAAAGATTTTGAATCTCCATTTCATAAGCATTTAGAACAAGAAATTTTTGCGGACTATTTAGAGAATGTGGAATGTTACATAGCCGAGCTTAATGGGGAAGAGGTGGGCGTTGTAAGTATTACCCATGTTAAATGGAATAATGTGTTAAGGATTAATGATATCCATATTCATTCATCCGAACGAAATAAAGGGATTGGTAGTACATTAATGACGTTAGTCAAAAATCGGGCGAAAGAAATCGGTGTAAGAGCCATCGTTTTAGAAACACAAACCTCCAATTATCCGGCTATCCAATTTTATAAGAAGCATGGTTTTCAACTTATTGGCTGCGATATCCTCAGTTATTCGAATAACGACATTGAAAAGAATGAAGTACGAATTGAGATGGGATTTGTTTTGGAAAATATCGGGGAGGTGAGCGTGGAGGAACAGCATGAGAGAAGTTCTTGTCGTTAACTTTTTGGTATATTTATCTTGATTCGTGGTTTCAATGTGTTTTTCAAAAGTTTGAAAATCAATATGAGAAACCCATTTACCAAATGAAGAAAGTAGTGTATTCTTGTCCATAACGGATTTTCCTTTTCAGTGGATTTGGACAGGAACCACCTGTACTTCCATTGTAAAGGATTTTTTTGTCCTACGGACATTTAATTATTGAAGATTAAGGGTATTTTGAATCATTGAAATTAATTAATGCAACGCTAATGAGAGAACATATTGAAGTCGCTCCTTTAAAATATAGAGAGTATGAATCATGGCTGAATAATTATATTTTATTGCTTCGTATAAATGTATGTCTTAAGAGATCAGTCCAATCTTTCTCCAATTCCATAATTCCTGTATTTCCCATAATACCTGTATTCATAGAATTTAAGAGTCGCTTTTCTGACTGTTCTAAAGCTGTCAACGCTTCATTTTTGTTATTCTCCAAATATTTTATAATTGCTACTGAGCGACCATACCCTATAAAATCATTTCTATTCAACTGCTTCATCAATTTTTTCATTTCTTCCAGAGTTATATTTTCATTTTCGTACAAGAATTTATATAGCATATAAAAAGCGATGATCTCATCCCTGTTCATATCTTTACTCTTGAGCAGTTTATTTAGAATCGGATGTAAATAAGAAAAAGCCTCTTTCATACCGTATCTGTCAGCATGATAATAAAACAAAAATAGGCGATAGGTGCTCTCATATATATTCAAAGTATTTTCGTTACTATGTTTTTCAAAATTTCTCCTGCATAGTTCTATTAGATCTTGACTCCAATATTCAGGGCGCTTTTTGCTCATCATTTCGCGTGAGAGCAGAATAACATTAAGGTATTGTTCTGCACTCTCGTCTTTCTTAAGCAACTTATAAATGATTGCACCATCTGAAAAATGCGGCCCACTTTTCATAGGGATAATCGTAACTGCAAAAATAGCTGCGTGAACAACGGCTAACATTTTAAAAAATTCTATTGAAAAAACAAAATAAATAATAAGGCAGAGTATTGAATGAATAATGTTAAAAACCGGCCCTCCCGCAGCATACAAAATCCAAGATCTTCTTAGGCGCAACTGATCTGTTACCTTAGGCATGAGTGCGGTAACACCTTGAAAATAGTACCAGGATTTGTTTTCTTTAAGTTTAATCCTTTTGTCTTTTTTTAGGATGGTTATGGGGCCAACCGATGTAAAGAGAAATTTTAAACCGTTTGTAATTCCGAAAAGAACATGTCCCATTTCATGTATTGTCACCGCGAATAGCCAACAACTGAAAATTTTCCATAGAGACCACAAAAATGATTGCCACTCGGGAACAAAATAACAGATTAGCAATGTAACAAAAGCAAGTAAGGTCAAAAAATAAATTGGTCGCTTTACCATTTATAAAATTTTCCTCCCTAAATAAAAGAATTACTAAAGAATATTTGAACAATTTTTTCCATCATTAACGTAAGTTACTTAACATGGATTAACGAAACTTACTTTTTATTTTTACAATAATCTGAAAATATATTAGATCAGGAATTGAATGATGTCAATTTATTTGTTATGAAATACAAAATTCTGTTATTATATATAATTTCAATGAGTTTGCTCCTTATGTGGAAGGAATGAGATGCAAGTACCATATCTCGCGATACGCACTCCGTAGTAGCAAGCCATGGAACCTTGTACAAACGACGTACAGAGATTTAAAGATAAAGAATCAAGGATGAATGCTTGAGAGATACTCATCTTAGCAGATGATCTAGGAGGACTTGAGATTGCAAAAAGAGATTTCAAACGGGAAAATCGCATCGGTTCTGTATCAAATCGCCGACCTATTAGAGATCGAGGGTGAAAATCTCTTTAAGGTATTGGCCTATCGCAAAGCTGCACAAGCGGTTGAGAGTCTCCCGCGGCCAATCGCAGAAATAAGGATGATCGAAGAGATTCCCGGCATAGGCAAAGGGACGGCGGCAGTGATTCAAGAGTTGTTAAAGAGTGGAGAGTCCAGCTTCCATAAGGAGCTTCTTCAGCGCATCCCTAAAGATCTGCTTGTCTTATTGCGCATACCCGGTCTTGGACCGAAAGGCGTGGGCAGGCTTTACAAAGAATTGGGCATCGATACGTTGGAAAAGCTGGAGGAGGCGGGAAAAAAGCAAAGAATCAGAGCGTTATCCGGTTTTGGCGCAAAAACGGAATTGAAAATCCTAAAAGGCATTAAACAGATGCGGGAGAGACCCGACCGCATTCCGATTGCCTTTGCCTATCCCATCGCGCATGAACTTAAAGAGAAGATCGAACGTATTCATGGGGTGGAGAAGGCAGCGATTGCCGGCAGTCTGAGAAGATTTAGAGAGACAGTGAAGAATATAAATTTTATCGTGTCAACCGCTGATATTGAAAAAGTGGCAAAACGGCTGCTTGATCTGCCCAATATTACAGATGTGGTGTTAGAGGAATCCGATCATATCATCGTGGAGATCCATTATCTATGGCCTATCCACGTAGATATTAGGCTGGTTCCGCCCCAATCCTTCGCACATGCATTACAGCAGTATACCGGCTCAGCGGAACATATTACCCAGCTAAAAGAGAGAGCGTATGAGCGGAATCTGCAGATCAGTGAGCACGGGATCATATCCAATGGGCCAGGTACAGAGAGACTTGAAGTTCTCTCTTCGGAAGAAGAGATTTATCGGCGCCTTGGTCTTCCTTATATTCCGCCGGAAATCAGGGAAGGGAGAGGAGAGATTGCCCGTGCCGGCAAGGAGGGCGTATTGCCACGGCTGATCCGCATCGAGGATATTCAGGGTGACTTGCATATGCACAGCGATTGGAGCGATGGGGGGAACAGCATTGAAGAGATGGCCAGAGCGGCATATCAACGCGGCTACCGCTATATTGCGATTACGGACCATTCACGCTCTCTGCGGATTGCCAAAGGATTGAGCATTGAGAGGCTATTGAAGCAGAAAGAAGAGATCAAGAGGATTGAAAAGAAACTTCGCCAGCAATGGCAAGAAGATTTTAGGATCCTGTCGGGAGTGGAGATGGATATCCTTGCCGATGGGCAGCTTGATTATCCTGAGGAGATTTTACAGGAGATGGATTTGGTAATCGGTTCGATTCATTCTGCCTTTAAGCAGGATGAGTACAACATGACAAAGCGTATCATCGGAGCGGTGCTCAACAATCATGTCGATTTCATTGCACATCCAACCGGGCGGCTCATTGGTCAACGCGATCCGTATGCCGTCAATATCGAGATCTTGATCAAGGCGGCGAAAGAGACAGGTACTGCGCTTGAATTGAATGCAAATCCCCATCGCCTTGATCTCAAGCCTGAATATTTGCAGCAAGCGATCGAGGCGGGAGTGCTGATCACCATCAACACCGATGCGCATTCTGTTGATGAGCTTGCCAATATGGAGGTAGGCGTAGGCTCTGCCCGCAGAGGCTGGGTAGAGCCTGAACATGTGATCAATACCTGGCCGATTGATCAACTGATCCACTATCTGAAAAGAAATGATTAAGGGAAGGACAATTTCACTACCCGTCTGCAACCTTCTTTTTCTTAAAGACGTATTATGAGATAATGAGGTAAAGTTGCAGCAGAGGAGAGTTAAAGTGAACGAAAGAGTTTTACGGACATTGGAATACGACAAGATTCTGGAACAGTTGGAGGGCTATGCCGCTTCTTCCTTGGCCATTGAGAGCATCAGAGCATTGCGCCCTCTTAATGATATAGATGAAGTAAAAGCTGCGCAGTCAGCAACGCGTGAGGGAGTAACCGTTCTAAGGCTTAAAGGGAGCGTCCCACTGGGGGGAATCCACGATGTGAGACCCTTGGCTAAGCGCGCCAAGATCGGCGGCATGCTCTCAGCCAAGGATTTGCTTGACCTCGCCAATACGATTTCAGGCGGAAGAAAGCTGAAAAACTTCTTGTTAGATCTATGTGAAGAGGATTCGCTGCCCATCTTAAAAAATTTGGCAGAACAGATCGAAGGGCTGAAACCGCTTGAAAGCCAAATTGTTTCATGCATCAGCGATACTGGCGAGGTGCTTGATGGAGCCACCGATGCCTTAAGGAAGATTCGCCAAGAGATTCGCAACCTTGAAAGCGGAATAAAGCAGAAACTGGAACAGATGATCCGCTCATCCAGCTATCAGAAAATGATTCAGGAATCGGTAGTGACCATCCGAAATGACCGTTACGTGATTCCCGTTAAACAGGAGTACCGCAGCGCCTTTGGCGGATTGGTCCATGATCAATCGGCATCGGGGGCAACTCTCTTTATTGAGCCGCAGGCGGTCGTACAGCTAAATAACCAATTGCGGGAGGCTAAATTAAAGGAAGAGCGCGAGATTGAGAAGATTCTGCGCCAATTATCGGGCGAGGTCTCCCTCGCCGCCGATGCCATCCTTTTGAATGTGGAGATCTTAAAGGAATTGGACTTCATCTTTGCAAAGGCAAAGTATGCTTATGCCATCCGTGCAACCGAACCGATTCTCAATGATGAGCGCCGCATCCTGTTAAAAAAAGGGCGCCATCCTTTAATTCCCTTTGAGGAAGTGGTGCCCATCGATGTAGAGCTGGGCGGGCATTATACGATGTTGATGATCACGGGACCCAATACGGGCGGAAAGACCGTCACCCTGAAGACGATCGGGCTTATTACCTTGATGGCCCAATCGGGGCTTCATGTTCCCTGCAATGAGGAGAGTGAAATCGCTGTCTTTGACGAGGTCTTTGCCGACATTGGCGACGAGCAGAGCATCGAACAGAGCCTGAGCACCTTCTCCTCCCACATGACCAATATCATCAGCATCTTGCATCAGATGAATCATAACAGCCTCATTCTCCTGGATGAGCTTGGAGCGGGGACGGACCCAACGGAAGGGGCGGCCTTGGCGATGGCTATTCTGGACCAAATGCATCGCATTGGCGCCCGGGTCGTAGCTACCACACATTATAGTGAACTTAAAGCCTATGCGTACAATCGCCCGGGCGTGATCAATGCAAGCGTAGAGTTCGATGTGGAGACATTAAGTCCCACTTATCGCTTATTGATTGGCGTTCCGGGCCGCAGCAATGCCTTTGCCATCGCATCCCGGCTTGGTTTGGACGAAGCGATCATTGAGAAAGCCAAGCAATATGTAAATCAAGAGAGCAAGCAAGTGGAGAATATGATTGCTTCACTTGAGGAAAATCGCAAAGAGGCGGAAGAAGACCGCCGGCTTGCGGAGGAATACCGAAGAGAGGTTGAACTTATCCGCAAAGAACTGGAAGCGGAGCGGCGGCGTTTTGAGCAAATGAAGGATAAGCTGATGGAAAAAGCCTCTGCAGAAGCGGCGCAAGCGGTGAAGAAAGCAAGGGAAGAAGCAGAACAGATTATCGCTGAGCTTCGTCAAATGGCAGAAGAGGAAGGGGCCCGGATCAAGGAACATAAATTGATTGAGGCCAAGAAAAGGCTGGAGCAGGCAATTCCGGAACGGCCTTCAAATCAACGCACACCTGAATTGCGCAAAAGCCATGCAAACGTGCAGATTGGTCCTGGCGACCAAGTGTTGGTCCATTCTCTCGGTTTAAAAGGAATTGTCCTTGAAACCGTGGGTAAGGATGAATTCCTGGTACAAGTAGGAATAATGAAAAGCAAGATGGCTCGTTCTGACTTGCAATTGCTAGAGGAGGAAAAGCCAAAGGCAGAGCGAATAATAACCAGAGTGAAAAGCAATCGTGAAACCATTCGCACCGAATTGGACCTGCGCGGACAAAATGTGGAAGAGGCAATCCTTGCGATTGATAAATACTTGGATGAAGCGGTTTTAGCAGGACTGCATCAAGTGAGGATCATTCACGGATTAGGTACGGGGGCGCTGCGGAAAGGTGTTCGTGAATATCTGCAACGTCATCGCGCGGTAAAAAGCATGCGCTCCGGAGTGCATGGGGAAGGTGGAACGGGCGTTACCGTCGTGGAGATTAAGTAACAGGGAGGAGTAGGGTTGGAAAGATTGCTTGAGAATCATTACTTTTCAGTCATTGCGCATTTTTCAGTAGCCGGGCTTTCCATTATCTTTTTTCTAGCCATTTTTGAATGGGTGACCCGGTACAGAGCTTGGCATGAGATTCAGAACGGCAATGTGGCTGTAAGTTTGGCCGTTGGCGGGAAGATTTTAGGCGTGGCCAATATCTTTCGTTTTTCCATCCTCCATCACAATTCGCTCTGGGAATCTCTGATTTGGGGGGGGATTGGATTTCTGCTTTTACTGGCTGCCTACTTTATATTTGAATTCTTGACGCCCAAATTTAATGTAGATAAAGAATTGGAAAAAGGAAATCTCGCCGTAGGTGTGATTTCAATGATCATCTCCGTAGGTTTGTCCTTTGTCATCGGCGCATCTATTGGAGGGGGATTGGGATGAAGAGCAAAATTATAAAGTTTGTAAGAGAATGGGTCGTCATCTTTTTGATCGGATTCCTGCTTGCATTTATCATACAGAAAACGGCGTTTGCCCTTTATATCGTGGACGGTCATTCGATGGAACCAACCTTGCATGATCGGGAAAGGGTTTTTGTCAATCGCATTCCGCTTTACTTCGGAAAACTGGAACGCGGTGATATTGTGGTCTTCCCCAATCCGATTGACGGGCGCAATTTTGTGAAGCGCATCATTGGTCTTCCGGGTGACACGATTGAGATCAAGGATGGACAAGTATATCTGAACGACCAACTTTTACATGAAACTTATGTGGATACGATTACTTCTGAAGGTATACCGCGTACGGTGGTGAAAGAGGGACATGTCTTTGTGATGGGAGATAACCGCCATCCTGGCGGGAGCTGGGACAGCCGCTCATCCGATATCGGTCAGATCCCGATTTCCGATATCGCTGGCGAGGCAGAGTTTGTGCTATTTCCCATCCCTCATGCAATCAGGTAATTAAGCGTCTCAATGGAGGAAGAACTGTGGATAAGCTTTGGAAAATTTTATACGCATGTGCAATTCTTTTTTTTATTGTAGGAATCATTTATTGGTTTTTTTTCATGGAGTGAAGCAGTCCGGATGGAGAATAACCATAAAGCGGCTATACTCCTCGCCCGTTTGATATGGTACAATAGTTAATGTTTTCGAAGACATAGATATACCAAGGGGATGTTCATATTGAGTCAAGTTAAATTAGGGGTAATAGGTCTTGGTTTTATCGGTTTGCCGCTCTCTTTAAGCTACGCGATGAAAGGAGCCAAGGTGGTTGGGGTTGATGTGCTCGATTCGCATGTGGACGATATCAACCGGGGGATAAGCCATCATCTCGAATATTATCAAGGCAGATCCCTAGCAGATATATTGAAAGAACAACTTTCCAACGGCCGTTTCCGAGCGACTACCGATTATGCCGAAGCGGCCAGAGATGTGAACCAATATATGGTGACGGTCGGTATTCCCGTTCGCAATGGTGATCCTGACTTTTCGTATCTGATTTCGGCCATGCGCTCCCTGGCCAAGGTGTTGAAAAAAGGGGACCTGGTTGTGATCAGAAGTACAGTGGTCCCCGGGACAACGGAAGAACTGCTCCTTCCGATTTTGGAAGAAAGCGGGCTTAAAGCCGGAGTCGATTTTTATCTTGCCTATTGCTCTGAGCGAATTGCCGAAGGAAGGGCATTTGAAGAGTTTATTCATATGCCTCTCGCTGTGGGCGGAATTAATGAGGAGTCTGCGCAAAGAGCCAAATCCTTGCTCTCGTTTGTCACAGAGGCAGAGATTCATATCTCTACCATCAAAATTGTCGAAGCGGCAAAGGTGATTGAAAATATTCAACGCGACGTCAATATTGCGATGGTTCAGGAATTTGCGCGTTTCGCCGAACAATTTGGCATCGACACTTTTGAGTTGATACGCATTGCCAATACGCATAAACGTGTGCAGCTTCTTACTCCCGGACCGGGTGTAGGCGGATATTGTCTTCCAAACGCACTCTATTATTTACAGCCAAAAGCGAAAGAACTTGGCGTGCGTCTCAATCTGTTGGAGACGGCGCGCATCATCAATGATTCCGTACCCGGAATACTAGTCAGTATGTTGGAAGAAGCCCTTAAAACAAGGGGAATACCGCTTCGTGGCGCCAAAATTGCCGTATTGGGACTGGCGATGAAAGATTATTCGAATGATGATCGTATTAGTCCATGTCATCAAGTGATTGCAGAATTGCAAAGCAAGGGAGCCATTGTGAAGGCATACGACCCGGCGGTACCAACGGAGTATGATTTTAAAGTGGATTCCTTGGAGCAAGCGATCGGGGAGGCAGATGGACTATTTCTGCTGGCAATGCAAAAGGAATTTGAAGAGATCGATTGGCATCAAATCATCGATCAGATGCGGCCAAATGCCGTACTCATCGATGCGAAGAATCGAATTCCCAAAACAGAAAAGCTCGATGCACATGTGATTCGCATCTAAACATCTCATCGGCAAGCTGTGCGATTAAGTAAACCAATAAAGGGATGACTTACGTGGAAAAACGCAAGGTTTTGCTCGTCTCTTATCTATTCCCGCCTATAGCGGGCGGAGGAGTGCCGCGCCCGCTGAAAATGTGCAAATATTTGCCGCAATATGGTTGGGAAACGGTGGTTTTAACGGTAGATCCGCAATATAATGTATCGTTGGACCAGACCTTATTGGATCAAATACCGGAAGGAACAAAGATCTATCGGGCACGGGAATGGAACCCGTATCAAACCTTAAATCGGTTGCGATCTGCAACAAATCGCCCTCCTGCTTCGTCTGAAGAGAGAGAGAGTAAAAATAAAAGAGCCAGTTTCATCTCTCGACTCAAATCAGGCGTATTTCAATTTATCAAAAAGATCAAGAACTATGTGTTAATCCCTGATGATCATATTTTCTGGGTGCCATTTGCTGTGCGCCAAGGGTTAAAAGCGATTCGTGAACAGAAGGCGGAAGTTATTTTTTCTACTTCGGGTCCCTATTCCTCACACCTGGTGGCGAAAAAGCTGGCGAAGAAAACGGGATTGCCGTGGATCGCTGACTTTCGGGATCCATGGACCCAGAACATGCATCGCTCCGGCATCGCTTGGCGGGAACGCCTTGAAGAGAAGATGGAAAAACAGGTGATGGAGGGCGCTGATGTGATCACGACGGTCACAGAGAGCTTTGCGGATAATTTTAAAGCCAAGTATCCGCGGATTAAGCAGATGGAAGTGATCTACAACGGATATGATCCGGAAGATTATGAGCAGATACATGTAGATCGGATTCCAAATAAATTGGTCTTTGCGTATACAGGCATATTCTATCAGGAACGCAATCCGCGCCTGTTCTTGAGAGCCGTATCCGAGTTATTGGCTGAACGGCAAATCCGTAAAGAGGAGATTTTGATTCGTTTTGCGGGCGTATTTGATTATCCGGGGTATACCGAGAATCAGGATGCGGTGAGGGAACTGGGACTAGAGGATGTCGTAGAAGTTCTCGGTTACCTTCCCCATCGGCAATCGCTTTCGTTGTTGAAAAGCTCGGATGTATTGCTCCTGATCAACGATACGGCACCCGGATCAGAAGCATATATACCGGGGAAGCTCTACGAATACTTGGCGGTTCAACGTCCAATACTTGCCTTCAGCCTTCCCGGTGAATCGACCCGGATTATCGATGAGTTTGGCTTGGGCAGAGCGGTCTTGCCGACCGATCTTGCAGCGATGAAGGAGGCGATTCTTCAGTTCGTGACTGCGTGGCGAGAGGGACGGCTGGAGGAACGATTCACCTTTCAGCATGATGGGGATCGTCTGGCTAAGTATCGCAGGGATTTCCAAGCGCAGCAGTTAGCGCGCGTAATGAACCAAATTCTTCATTCTCCAGCATATCAGACATCTTCAGATGAATAGTTATGGAACGTAACTGAGAGAGAAAATCTTGAACAAGAATATCCATTCTGTTCAGGTATGAAAGAGGAGGAAAAAATGAATCTTGAATTAGTAAGAGAGTCTCAGGTAAGCTTGCGAAAGCCGCTTCTATTGGTGGGATTGGTCTTGATCATAGCTGCCTTTCTGCCCAGCGGGATGGAAAATTACCGAGTCTTTCTTATTCTCTTTGCTTCCATTATTCCGGCGACCTTCGCAAGTGATCGCTCAGATAAAAGCAAATTGGCTGTTGCCGTTCTTTACGCCATCGCATTTTTGTTTATCAAAGGTTTAGTCTTTGAGATTCATAGATGGCAATTAATATGGGAGTTTTCGCATCCCAATGGTCTTTTTGGATGGCTGCTGAGAATCGATCCGTTCCTGCATGCGATTCCTTTTAATGATGGCATGTGGTTAAGGCAGTTTAAATCGCCGGAATTGGACTCGTTTATGGTACCCATCTATGTCTATGGCTTCACAACGCCATTGTTGGTTCTATTAGTCTACTATGTCTTGACTCACCGGGCAGATAAGATTGTGCATGCGCTTTTTGCAGCACATGCCGTACAGTATTTAATCATGCTGCCTTTCCATTTCTGGGTAGACGGGCATCAAGTCTGGTTGGTACAAAATATTTACGACGGAACATCCTTTATGGATCCGATCATGGCGCACCGCAGCCATGGCGTTCCTACCATTCCAAGCTTAAATCACGTTTTCCCAAGCATGCACTCCTCCATAGCAACGACGATGATCATCTTGGCTTGGAGAGAGAAGAGCCTATTACTAAAATGGACATTTGCGATCTTTAACGTGCTTGTCATTATCTCTACGATCTATTTGGGCATCCACTGGATCGTAGATATGATTGCCGGTGTTCTGATCGGCTGGGCAGTGGTTAAATTTGCCGATTGGATGATGAACCGTAAAATGGTTCAGAGATTTATTTCCGGTTCATATACCCTTGTAAAAGATTTAATCAATCGTAAGCAAAAGAAAGAGGTATATGAAGATTCAGTTTCGCTTTAATTTGGTTTTTCTATGCCGGGGGTAATTACCCTCGGTTTTTTGGTTTATTAAGGATTCACTTATTCTCTTCTCGCCATAAGGGCACAGCCTTTGTCGATTTTTTCTCTGCTATAAAGATATCAGGGCATTGTTAAGGGATTATGCTTTTCCGATTAAGAATTTGTGTAGAACTCTTATTTTTAGAAGCTTGTATGAATGCGTAGTGCGTGGTAAGATATACTCTGCACGAATCATATTTGCAATAAAAGGAAGTAAAAGTGCGAAAATCGATCATTCATATCGAATGGAGGGAGAGCTTTGTCACAAAATGCGGTGGTTCAGATTCGCAATCTGACGAAAAGAATTGGCAATAAGACGATTATCGATGGCCTCACTTTTGATGTGCCGAAAGGAGAGGTCTTTGGATTCTTGGGGCCAAACGGCGCGGGCAAAACTACGACGATCCGCATGATGGTAGGTTTAATGTCAATCACTGAAGGGGAAATTCTCATTGAGGGGCATAGTGTCAGCAAGAACTTTGAAAAGGCGATCGCCCATGTTGGGGCCATCGTTGAAAATCCGGAAATGTATAAATTTCTTTCCGGCTACCAGAATCTGATCCACTTTGCGCGCATGGTGCCGGGCGTGACCAAAGAGCGCATCGATGAATTGGTGAAATTGGTGGGTCTGGAAAATCGCATACACGATAAAGTGAAAAGGTATTCCCTTGGAATGAGGCAACGGTTGGGCGTTGCACAGGCGCTTCTGCACAAGCCCTCTGTCTTAATTCTTGACGAGCCTACCAATGGCTTGGATCCGGCAGGAATTCGCGAGCTTCGTGATTATTTGCGCAAGCTTGCCCAAGAAGAAGGGATAGCGGTTATCGTCTCCAGCCACTTGTTATCCGAGATGGAATTGATGTGTGACCGCATCGCCATTATCCAGAACGGCAAGCTGGTCGATGTTCGCAGGTTGAAAGAGCTGGTCACTGAAGTGGAACAACAGACCGTCTTCTTTGAGGTTAATGATCCGGAGAAAGCCAAAGAGGTATTGCAGGGTCATGTTGCTGGCGGGATTATGGTCCGTTCGGAAGGCTTGGAGATAAACGTAAGCCGGGAACAGATTCCGGGTATCAACCAATTACTCGTACAAGCCGGAATCATGGTATATGGAATTAAACCTGCGACCAAATCTCTGGAGGATAAATTCCTCGAGATGACAAGGGGGGCTCAAATTGTATAATATCCTAAAACTGGTTCAGAATGAGAATATGAAAATTTACCGCCGTCCAAGAACATGGATCATGTTGGCGATATTGGCTGGAATATTGGGTCTGGTTGCTTATTTTATGGGCAGGGAATCTTCCGCAAATGTAATGGATTATCTAAAAACCTCAGCAAATTTCATGCAATTTGTCACGATTTTCAGCGCGATTATTGCAGGAGATATTGTGGCCAGCGAGTTTGGCTGGGGAACGATCAAGCTCTTATTGATCCGTCCGGTAAGCCGAACCAAAATTTTGCTTTCCAAATATATTGCGTTGGTACTTTTTGCGCTCTTTTTTATCATCATGCAGTTGCTCTTCTCATACACCTTCGGACTCATCTTTCTGGGAAGCGGACAGTCCAATATCACCTTCACGGATGTGCTGATTGAATATGCATATCAGATCCCCAATTTGGTGATCGCTTTTACCGTCGCTTTTCTCATCTCGGCTGTCTTTAGGAGCAGCGCTTTGGCTATTGGCTTAAGCATCTTCCTGGTGATGGGAGCGGGAGAATTGATGGTCATGTTATTATCCAAATATGATTGGGTGAAGTACTTTCTTTATGCCAACACCAATTTGGCCCAATATAAAGAAGGAAGTCAACCCATCGTAGAAGGGATGACCATGGGCTTCTCGATCACCGTTCTGATCGTTTATTATGTAATCTTTTTGGCTCTTACCTGGTGGGTATTTAATAAAAGAGATGTAACCAACTAATAAAATCATATACTTTTTTTGAACGGATAGGGACGGGTTATGAATATATAACCGTCCCTTTCTATATGTTCTTTAATAGACATTACTAAATACATTTGTCTTTGTTAAGTCTGTATCATGGCAGCAAGAAAACAAACCTAACAATCAATCTAAAATTACTAGAACTGGTTAAAGAATCCTATCTGACCGAGGGAGAATTTACGATAAATTCAGACTTGATCAAATAAAAAATATGATATATAATATATATGGCAAAAACTTCCTAGTATTTTCATCAAATTACAATTTAGGAGGTTTTATTATGTTTAAAAAATTTTTATCTGTGTTCCTAGTTTTATCTCTCATCTCTGTTCCGCTAATTCATTCCAACCTTGTTTTTGCAGAAACACAGCCATCCAGTACGAAAGAACATAACCCTTTTATCTTTACTAGCACATCCTATAACGACACTGTTATCCTTACATTTAGCTACCAAGAAGAAACTGAATCATCTGAATTTGTCTCACTATCTCTTAGTGAAAATGGAAAAAACAACTTAGTCTTTAAAGGGGTATCCAAATCTAAAGGAGAAGATATTAAAATTGAAGGACTCTCATACGATAAGCAATACATCTTTGATGTTAAGCGAATAGACGGAAATTCTAACAACATAATTAATATGTTTACTGGTGAATTAACTATTCGAGCGAAGGAAGGTCAAGAAATAACTTCACAAGTTATTATTACTAATGTGATGAGCCTATACAGTAGTGATCGATTAGGCATTACTGCCATTCGATGGGAGGCTGAACCCAATAATACATTTGGCACTGCAGATCTCACATACGATGACGACGATAATTACGGATATATTAGCACAACCTCTGATATTGATTACTGGAGAATCTCATTCCCATACTCCGGTAACGCAAACTTTTGGCTTGGCTCAATCCCATCAGGAACTGACTATGACTTATACATCTATAATTCAAGTCAAACTTTAGTTGCTAGCTCAACTAATAGTGGCAACCAAAGTGAATTGATTTCAAACTTTCCAGTTGTAGCTAATCAAACGTACTACATGAAAGTTGTAAGCTGGTCCGGTTACTCTACGTCACAAGCTTATTATTTACGTGCTAAGGTCTATTCAGATTCAGGAAGCCCCGACCAAAATGAACCAAATAATTCATTCTCAGCAGCAACAACCATTGGAAACAATTCTACTATTAATGCAAACATTCATAATTCATCCGACCAAGACTACTATAAATTCACTTTAACAAGCCGTTCTAATTTTACCCTTTCGTTATCCAATATACCAAGTGGTACGGATTACGATGTACAATTATACAACTCAAGCCAAACCGTTATTGCTTCAAGTACGAATGGTGGAAATTCTAGCGAATATATTTCTGCTACTTTAGAAGCGGGGACGTACTTTATCAGAGTTTATCCATACACAGGGTATTCTAATTCAAACTATCGACTACAAATAACTTCTACAAGCGTTGCTCCTACTAAGGGTCAATGGTACAGCCAAATTGAACCTACTCAATCGGGATCAAACTCTTGGGATGATACCAATTTAGATAAGCTATTCTTCCCTAATATGGGAAGTACAAGTAGTGCACGGACACCTTTTGAATGGAATAAATGGAATCAAGGAAATTATTCACAAATTGATCCTCAAGCTTACGATTCAGGACATATGAATATGTGGGGATGCGTTATTACCTCTTTTGCTATGGTGCTTAAAAATTTGAATGCCACTACTACAACTCAGCGTTATGATTTCCGTACTGGAACAACTTCAAACCAGATAGCCGATCCTTTTACTGTCACTCTTGCCAATATCCAATATCCTAGTATTACAAGTAGAAATGGAAGATATGAAGTTACGAGCTATACATCGTCGGACTCTCCTGTATACACATATCCTTCTAGAATTGGAGATGCCTTTGGTTACAATGTATATGAGGTTTCATTATTAGGTAAAACTGATGCTCAAAAGGCTGAAATACTAACGAATTATTTAAATGACCATCCAGAAGGAATCATTGTTAGAATTTCAGATGTTGCAAACCCAACTTCCCGTTCGCAAGGAGTCCACTCTCTTGTATTTAATAAATCTACTTATCAAATATCTGGTACTTCTTCAGTTCAAGAGCTAGAGGAGGGAGTACTCGTTACTGAGGACTTCTATGAAATGGACTTAGAATCCTTTAAGTATGCTGAAAAGGTTATAGAAGCAAAAATGTTGGGATTAGATGATAGCTCTATCATGGCAACATCTCCTCATGATAATAAGTTTACCGTTACTGATCCTGGAACTCAACAAGCAGCTAAAGGGGATAACGTATTGTTCTCTGATTCTTGGTCCCGTTCTCAATATGGTGGTTTACAACACCTAGTTTATCTGCAGTATCTGGTAAGAAAATAATTATTATTCGCTTAGGGGGCACGTTTTCATTTTCAGGTGTCTGGTGAATCATCCGGTAAGGAGGGGTATTATTGTTTAAAAGTCTACTATTGTGTCTGCCTATGTTCATCCTTCTTATAGGTTGCTCGACTCGTTTAGAGGCACCTGAAACATCTGGAAAAGATGAAACAGTAGGAGTGAACAATCCTCATACGAAGGAAGAACCAAGCGGATCCGGTAATCAAGAAAGTTCAAATCAGGTTAAAGAGAGTAATCCATCTAACCAAAATGACGAGAGCTTTCCGATTGAAGACCATGATGTGAGGAAACTTCTAGTCGCTGCTTTCAACTCTTATTGGATTGTACTTCATGGAGGGAAAGGTGAATTACAAACCTTTACTAAAGATAATGTTCAATACCGTTATCTTGAAGAAAGTATAGGAACGAGAGATAAGCTCAGAACCTATCTGCTTGAAGTCTATTCAGATAATATGACCGATGCTCTCATCAAACGTTTAGAGTTAATTGAAATCGATGGTAGATTAGCTCAAAAAGATGGAGAAGGTGGGACTCTTTTAAATTGGAGTAAGTTAGAGATAACACTGGATGTAGAGGGGATTAATTATAGGGAATATCTTGTACAGATCCCCGAAGGAGATGGTGTGTTAAAGAAGAAGGTCAGAATCATTTTTGAGGATAATAGATGGGTTGTTGACACAAGGCTCTGGGAGTTCTAAATAAGCATTCATAAAAAGGATAAACATAAAACGGCATAAGAATACGCAAGGAGAATTTAAGCTCTCTGATGTTAACCCAAAATGTTAGACATCTATTTTTAGCATCTGCCAAGAACCCCTATATTGTACTTCTGGAAATATTGTGGGATTCTTTTAATCGAATATAAAATGATGCAACCCCAGATCCATTGTAGATGGCTTTATATTTCTACAATGGATTTTTTTTATTGTACCTATTGCATTAAGTGTATTAAGTGATATAATACACTTAAGATTAAAAGCGATACTCTATTGGAGGAGGGTACGTTGAAAGAGATCAATGTAAATAATATGTCGTTTCAATTGGATCTAAGCCAGCCTCTTTATGAACAAATCGTCAATCAGGTGCGAAGCGCGATTGCAAAGGGGGAGATTGCTCTGGGAGAGAAAATTCCATCGGTTAGAGAATTGGCGCATGCGTTACAGGTTAATCCCAATACCGTGATGCGCGCCTATCAAGAGTTGGACCGCGATCAGCTTATAGAGACGCGGCGCGGCCAAGGAACTTTTATCACCACTTCGCAAGAGAGAGTGGAGAGTGTCCGTAAGAATCTTGCGAAGCAGGCCATTAATGAATTTCTGGCAAAGATGAAGAGCCTTGGCATTTCATCTGAAGAAGTAAAAGCCTGGATGATGGAGATGGAGAGTGAAGAGAGATGAGCGCAGTTGTTTGTGAGCAGTTAAGTAAACGTTACGATGGAAAATTGGCATTGCAGGAAATGAATATAACCATTCCCAAAGGCACAGTAACCGGTATTTTGGGGCCGAATGGGTCAGGTAAATCAACTTTATTCAGACTGATCATGGGAATGATCCAACCTACCAGTGGCAAAATTCGGGTTTTGGGTAAAGTTCCTGGATGGCAGCTTAACGCTGAAATTGCTTATCTTCCCGACCGGGCAAGCTGGTATCCCCATCAGAGGGTAAGTGATGTAATCGCTTGGGGTGAACTGCATCTGCCTGGATTTAATCGTGATTTGGCCCTCGATTTGTTGGATTTTATGAAGATAAAGATTGACATGCCGACAAGCGGAATGTCTAAGGGGGAAGAGGCGCGAATGCTGCTTACGCTCTGTATTGCAAGAGAGGTGCCTCTTTTGATTCTGGACGAACCCTTTTCCGGCATTGATCTAACTTCGCGGGAGAAAATTATAAGTTCGATTATTGATATCGTTAGTCAAAGAGAACAGACCGTTTTGATCAGCACCCACGAAATATACGAGACAGAGGCCCTTTTTGAATATGTTGTTTTTTTGGAACAAGGGAGCGTAAGACTGGAAGGGTATGCAGAAGAACTGCGCTCTAAACATGGATCGATTGAAAATATCTATCGGCAGCTTTACAGATAGGGGGAAGAGGAATGAATTTATCCGCATTTATGCATCTCGTAAAACATGAATCAAGATGGAACATTGGTGCAAATAAGGGGATCCGGTGGGGTTTGATCTATGGTATTGCAGGTTTGATCTTAGGGTTAACCTTTTTTACTTATGCTGTTCTGAATGGCTATATGCAAATTCAGTACATGATGTTTAATGGCTATTGCCTTCCTTTTGTCATTATGCCCATTGCATTTACCTTAATCAATAAGGAGTGGAAAAACCGGACGTACGGATGGTGGTTAAGCCTTCCCTATTCGAGAGTCTGGCTGCTCCTGTGCAAATGGATCGGCACGCTCTTACAGATGCTGAAAGTCTATTTGTTATCTATGCTTGGAATCATTGTTTTTACCCTTTACGCGATGATCTTAACAGGCGATTATTCTATGGCAACCCTTTATGACCAATTTGAAGCAGCATTCAAATATTTACTATTTCTTCTTGTGATCTTTCCTGTGATAGCATCCTTTGGCTTATTGACTGGAGTGATTGCGCAAACCAAATTAAAGCCTTTAATGCCTTTGATGTGGCTTATGATGATCTTATCCATAAATCTCTTTATCCAACTAATCAATTCCGGTTTTGCATTTGGCTCAGAATGGTTTAAGCAGGATACAAACAGCTTTGTTGCATTTCACTTATCGATTGCCTGCATTCCTGTTTTTCTCGTAAATCTGTTGCTTAGCTGGATCATGATTCAATTTTCAGCGAAATTATTAAGCAAACATTTAACGATCTAATTTTTGGGGAGGAGTAAAAGATGAACGTATTAGAGATTCAAAACCTGGTCAAACGGTATGGCGATAATCATGCATTGCAGGGTGTAACCTTCTCGGTTCGTGAAGGAAGCTGTTTTGGTTTGCTGGGTCCAAATGGGGCAGGCAAATCGACTACTATGAAGATCATTACGGGAATTCTCGGTGCCGATGACGGCCATGCCAAGGTATTCGGACTCGATGCGGGAAAAGAGAGTGTGGAGATTCGCCGCCAAGTCGGATATGTTCCGCAAGAGATCACGCTGTATGAGAAGCTGAGTGCCAGAGAAAATCTCCAATTCTTCGGTGAAATGTATGGCGTACAAGGCAAGGAATTAAAACAAAGGATTGCAGAGGTATTGGAGGAGGTTGGCCTTGCGGATCGCGCCAAGGATGCAGTGAGATCCTTCTCCGGGGGAATGAAGAGGCGCATCAATATTGCTGCTGCATTGCTGCATCGTCCCAAGTTGGTAATCCTGGATGAACCGACGGTTGGAATCGATCCACAGTCCCGCAACCATATTTTCGAGATGATACGTAAGCTTACCACTGAAGGGGTTACGGTGATCTATTCCACGCATTATATGGAAGAGGTAGAGGCGCTTTGTGACGATATCGCTATCATTGACCACGGCAAAGTGGTTGTGCAGGGGAGCTTAAATCAAATCCTGGACCAGCATGCAAGCAATGCGCTCTATTTAGAAGCAGAGGAGATGATCGAATTACCCTCTATCCCAAATGTAAAAAAAGCATATCCAAAAGGACGTGGCTGGGTCATCGAAACTGACCGGATCTTAAGCACAATTCAGCTCTTAACGGAGAATCTTCTTGCAACTGGAAGAGCGGTAAAGAGCCTAGAGATTATTCGTCCATCATTGGAACAGGTATTTTTAAATTTAACGGGTACTTCGCTGCGAGATTAATAGATTGAGGAAGGGAGATCAAGAATGATCAAAAGCATGATCGTAAAAGAGATACTTTTATTGTTGAAAGAGAAAGGTACATTCTTCTGGTTGCTGGGCTTGCCCATTCTGTTTATTGTTGTTTTTGCATCGGTATTGGGGAGTTCTATAGATACGATAACCATTCACTATGTGGATCAGGATCGATCTGCCGCTTCCCAGCAATTTCTCTCATCTCTGGAACAAGTAAAAGGATTTCAATTGGAAGAGGATAACGAAACAAGTCTGGATGAACAGATTGAGAAAATCAAAAATGGAAAGATGACTTCGTTGCTGGTGATTCCTGAAGGGTTTGAACAGGCGACGCAATCCGGCAAACAAGCTGAGATTTTCTTCTATAGAGATGCAGCGGCCGATTCAGCCGTTGCCCCTATAGCAGCGGTTTTGCAAAATGTGACCAACGGATATCGTGAGGGGAAGATTTCAGCCACTCTGGGTGAGCTTGTGAGAGATGAGGCTAAAGTTAAAGAGATACTACTTCCGCCGATCCAGATTAATGAGATTAAAGAGAATGGAACAAGGCTGGACGTAATCACACAAGTGGTGCCTGGCTATACAGTGATGTTTGTCTTTTTCATCATGATCACGATGGTTCGGAATTTTATCAAGGATAAGGAATCAGGGATGTTGGCACGTTTGCGCAGCACGCCGATGAAACCGATCACCTATCTTGTCGGAATGTGGGTGCCCAATATCTTCGTTGCTCTGATTCAATGCGCGGTCTTGCTGACATTTGGGCATTATGTCTATGGTCTGCATATTGGTGATCCGTTATCCGTCATTCTTATAGTAGTTGCCCTTTCTATATGCGTAACGGGAATCGGCCTTGCGTTATCGTTATGGGTGAAGAGCGAAAATCAAGGCATGGCCTTTGTTCAGATCATCACGATGGGGGGAGCCATATTGGGGGGATTATGGTTTCCGCTGGAATTCCTTCCTCCTTTTATTCAGACGATTGCCCGTTTCATTCCGCAATATTGGGCGCAGCACGGATTCCAAGATGTTATGATCCGGGGATTCCATCTCGGCGACATATGGCTGTCGCTGGTTGTGCTGCTCGCCTTTGGAATCGCCGGTTTAATGATCGCCCTGCTTCGCTTCAAACGCTATATACACCTTGCAACGAATTAAAAGTTCCCCCGTCGGTGAGGCGGGGGATTTTTGATCCAAGCGCGCCCAGCAAGTCGTTAATTGCTAGTCGGTGCAAGTCCGACCTAGGTAAGAGCCAAGTCGCCTAGTAGCTGACGGGCAACTGGTGGAGGAATCCTAAGGTTGAAGCCACGTGACAAAGTAACTCATTAGGAGTGCGAGCAAATCAGCAGACCGTAACATCAAGTGAATCCTGCCGCCTCGTTAAAAGAGACCATCGTAAGATGGACAAAGAGATGATGAGCCTGGTGCATATAGGCGAAATCCATGGAACGTGTGAAGAACTTGGAAAGCAGCACGGAGGAATCTCTCGGGGTATGGGGAACGGTATGTTGAGACAGTAGGTAACGGAACTGGGGAGACCATCCTTTGCACCTTCCGCAAGGATGGTAAAGAGAATACCTATAAGCCAAAAGGTGAAAGGGTGGACTGCAAAGAGGGAGTCGGAGGAGGTCATAGTGCGTGCGTGGCAGCACGATCATCGGGCGGGTTCAAGTCCCGCTGAGTCTCGGACTAGGGGGCTCATATCCAAACCCGGGGGTAATGCCTCGGGGGCCGGCAAATTAGCTTTGCCGGAGGGCAGGGCGTCTGCCGCGAGGCAGAGTCTGAAGGGCTTGAGGAGAAGTACCAGTCCGTAGTGAAACGGGGCTACCCGAATTGCGAACCGGTCGGCCAAAGATGGGGCAAGGTCGAGTCTGCACTATGGAGACGAAGGCGTTCTAGTCCACCCATCGCATCAAGGTGTGTGCGGGCGGCATGGTACGGAAGATGACGATGTGACCCACGGAGATCTCGTCATGTCTGAAACGAAGGCACTTGCAGGACGAGTGGGTAAATAAAGTCGAAGCGGTCGTGCCGCGCCCGCCGCTTCCAAAGAACGCGCGGCAGTTTCAGTAACGGATGCTATAAGGAAACCCCGAAGTGTATACCGGAAGCATGGCGAGAAGTCGGAGAGCTGCGTATTACTTTGGAACGGACGAACAACAGAAACGTCCGGATCAGCCGCTCTGGTGCGGTTGGCTTCTGCTCGCTCAAAAGGTGAGTCAGAAGTCTTGTCACATATCCCAAGTAAGAAAGCCATGAAGAATATGCGACAAAAGATCAAAGAATACACATCACAGAGATTCAAACTTTTCATGCCACTAGAGGAAATGGTAATTGGACTAAACCAAAGACTAAAAGGCTTCAAGAATTATTACTTGGTCTTAAATTGCAATAATAAATGCAACAAACTTACAAATTAGCCCCATCATGATTTTGTCATTATCGTTGTTAATCAAATTCCCTTCCGACACCCGGTAGGGGCGAAACGAAGTGAAGCACTCGAAGAGTTGTCGGCGCACCACATTTTATACTGGGATTTGGATTGTGCCAACAATCCCCCTAGCCACGCGCATGAGCGGCTCCTCCCTGGGGAGGCGGGGGAGGGGAGTTTCTAGTTAAACAAACTTTTGTAACTCTTTTTGAAATAGATCGTTTGGGGTTTTATACCCCAGGATCTTACGTGGTAAAGTATTACACCAGTTTTCAACATATTGAATGAGCGTTTCGTCCATGTCATCAATGGATTTGGGTAGAACTATTATGTAACGATAATGTTATTAAATTTATGGTTATCCATATACAACCTTTGGATGATATTTACTCTTTTTGTAAACTCGCGAAATATAAGAATTTACTTATCTCAATTGTTTTAAAGTTATTTGAAGTTTTCTTTCTTCAGGAGTATCGTATCCATAAAATAGTACTTCTTCTATCTGAGAGTGGTTAAAGAAGATATTGTAGTTGCTTGAAATATTACCTTCAGGATATAAACATGCCACATAGTCAAATATTTCATTTGTAGAACTATTTAATTGTTTTCTACCATAAATCATGACTGGCTTTGTACTTTTCTTTAGTAGCACTACAGTTCCAATAGGTAAGAAATCCATTATCCACCTCATATAAATTAAAGCTTATTTATTAGAAAAATATTTGTTTGCTTTAATTAGGAATCGAGGTAATTTATAAGATAAAACTGCAAATATAAAAGAAAATACAAGACAGAGTAATGCAGCAAAAAAATCTCTAATAACAATCATCCATATTGTTCCAATACCCCCCATCCCCGTAAAGAATATTAAAAAGAACCACGAGGATATAACTGGAAATTTTTTCAATCAAAATTCACCTCATTTTAAATTTTTAAAAACAGAGGCATCTGAGAAAAAGATACCTCTGTATTAATTCTACCATTTGATATCAATATTAAAACCTAAACCTACCACACCTGCACCACTATAAACACCAGCTTTAAAATTACCTTTTTCAGCAGTTAGGTTTGCTTTTGCACCAACTGTTAAAGCAGATGCTTTTCCCCCTATTGTTACATCTACACCAAAAACATTAAACGAAACGGATAAATTAGTTGATACTACTGTTGCCTCACCTCCGATACTTCCACTAACTCCCTTTTTACTTATTTTACCTGATCCTTCTATATCACCATGGAGAACTGATGCACCCAAATTAAATGTTTTATTATATATTTTAGAATCAAATGCTGAAACACTTGCTTTAACGCCAATTTCATTTTTCGATAATGTTCCACTTACTTTTGCACTACCAATTGATCCTTCAATTTTACCATTAGGAAGACTAGATTTACCATACCATATTGATGTTTGATATGTTGTTGTTTGTTTATTAAGAGATAATGAAGGTTTTGTACTAATTGCTGGATAATTACTTGGCAATTTACATCACTCCATATACCATAATATAGTATGGAAGGCCGTTCCAATCATTCATCCGGATAGAAGTATTATAGAGAAATAGATTATCTATGTAAATGAGATTATTTTGTTACTTTTTGTCTAATATTATAATAAAATGAAACTATATCTAAATATTTTATTTATTTTTACTTCGTATTTATGTTTTAATTTGTAGATAATCGTCTCAAATCCACTTTTTGTTGAATCTATTACAACAGCGCAGCTTTTACAGTTTCTTTTTCTGAGAAACTTAGTCAAAATTGTCAACATTGGTGTTAGTATAGTTTTATGGACAGCTTTTAGTTAACTTTCTAACATAAAAGATAAGAGAGAAAGCGTCCAATATGAAACGAAAAAAGAAATATAACGACGATTTCAAGAAAACAATAATTGAACTCTATCGCACGGGTAGCTAGGTCAGTGCATTAAGCCGTGAATATGGCGTATCCGAAGTCACGATATACAAATGGATTAAAAGGCTTTGACCCAATCAGTGAGGAAACGGGTAGCCTAACCACTAAAGACATCGCTGTGATCCAGAAAGAGAATCTTCGCATGAAACAGGAGATTGAAATTTTAAAAAAGGCTATGGCCATACTCGCAAAAAAAGCAATGGAAAACGAGCTAATCAAATTGATTCATCAACAAAAAGACGATCCAAGTGATGTATGGGTGTTTGACCGTTCCTAGAAGTATATATTACCAATATTTGGAGTATGCGTAATCGAATCGTGAACGCGAGAATAGGCAACTCACAGAAGAGATCTATCGAATTCACAAGGAGAGTAATACTCGATATGGCACTCCAAAGAATCATCAATCCCTCCTTAAGGAGGGATATGCCGTGAGCCTTAAACGTATTCAACGGCTTATGAAGAAGGCAGGAATTCGATCAGAGTTAAGGAACGATCATAGAACGTACCAATCATCTTGAACGGAACTTTACTACTACCTCCATTAATGAAAAATGGGTGGCGGACATCACCTATATTCATACAAGAGTAAGGTTGGCTGGTGTTACTTGGCGTCCGTCTTAGACCTGCACTCAAAAAGATCATCGATGCGGTTCGAGTGACGCGAACAAGATGTTGGTGATACGACTGGGTGCTGGAATTTGACATCAAAGGACTGTTTGACAACATCGACCATGAGTTGCTTATGAAAGCAGTCAAGAAGCATACGGATTGTCCGTGGGTCATTCTCTACATTGAAAGATGGTTAAAGGCTCCTTTCCAAATGAAGGACGGGAGCAAAAGAGAACGAACGGCCGGCACGCCGCAAGGCGGTGTCATTAGTCCGGTATTGGCGAATCTGTTCATTCATTATAATTGACAAATGGATGGCAATTAAGCATCCCCAAAATCCGTGGGCAAGATATGCGGATGATGCAGTCATCCACTGCCGGACGAAAGAAGAAGCAGAACGACTGCTGGAGCAACTTAAAGAACGGTTCAAAGAATGCAAACTCAAACTGCATCCGGAGAAAACCCGGATTGTCTACTGCAAGGACGATGACCGAAAAGGAGATCATCCCGAAATCAAGTTCGACTTCTTGGGGTATACCTTTCGGCCGAGGCGCTCCAAGAATCGGTATGGGAAATACTTCATCAACTTTACACCAGCGGTAAGCAACAAGGCGTGCAAAGTGATGAGGCAGACGATAAGAGGATGGCGGATGCATTTGAAGCCGGATAAAGGGATTGATGACTTGTCCCGGATGTTCAATGCTTCTATCAGAGGCTGGATCAACTACTACGGCCATTTCTACAAATCGCAATTGTACTCCGTTCTACGTCATATGAATAACGCGCTTGTCATATGGGCCCGAAGGAAATACAAGAAACTGATGAGACACAAGACGAGAGCCATCAGATGGTTGGGACGCTTGGCAAGGAACCTTCCTCATCTGTTTGCACATTGGCAAATGGGCATCGTGCCTGCGGCTGGAGATTGGGAGCCGAATGAACTGAGAGGTTCACGTCCGGTTCTGAGAGGGCCTGAGGGTGCAATTCCCTCGGGCTACTCACCTCGTGGTTATGTGCAGCAGCAAAGAAAAGGCGATAGAAAGCATTCGAGTGATTAAATCCATATTAGAAAAGCTAGAGCTTACGCTTAGTAAAGAAAAGTCCAAACTCGTAAATATTTGGGAGAACAAAGAAGGTTTTGATTTCCTCGGTTTTCATCACCGCAAATTCCCTGTCCTCAATAAAGGGGGAAGTAAGATTTTCGTCCTTTCGCATATCCCAAGCAAGAAAGCCATGAAGAATATGCGACAAAAGATCAAAGAATACACATCACAGAGATTCAAGTTTTTCATGCCACTAGAGGAAATGGTAATTGGACTAAACCAAAGACTAAAAGGCTTTAAGAATTATTACTTGGTGTCTCCCATAGCAAAGAAATGGTTGAATCGCATTGATTAGTGTGTATTAGAACGACTCACCTTGTTTTGGAACAAGAAACGAAACAAGCGACATAAACATGCAAGAATGGGTGAAGTGATTACTTTGACAAAAGGGAAATTAGTGAAATTAGCGTCTTAGGAAACAACGAAAGCCAAAGAAAGAAGAACATCGGAAAGCCGTATGAGGGAAAATCTCACGTACGGTTTGATGAGGGGGAGCTGGAACGAGTAAGGCGACCCGAAGGTCGCCCGAAAGCTTCAGTTTTCTACTCTACTTATTTCTTTTGTATTCTATTGAATACTTACTTTTATATGCTATAATTTAGAAAAAGATATATACAAATAAAAAATATTTTCTGTATTCCATTCTATTGACTTCAACTACCTCATAAGCATCCTACTAGAATATTAATTCTAGGGGGAGATAGATATGAGGAAGAGGAAGGGGCGTAAAAAAATGAGTGTGGTTTTACCAAAAACTGTGAATAAGGACGATAAAATTACTTTGTCTGGATGGAGACTTTTGCAACAAATTGGTAGTGAAGCTATGAAAAATGGTAATTTCACTATCGAAGATGTTAGAAAGGATCTAATTGATTATCGTTCTAAAAATGAAAAATAGAAAAGATTTATTGGTTGTAGATACAAATATTTTTATTAATGCTTTATTTGGTAATGGAATGTTTAAAAGCGATGATCGAATCCTTGACTTAGAGGAAAATAATCTGGTTAGATTTGCATTTTCAACAGATACGTTTGATGAGTTGATGTATATTGTATCAAAACGGATAACAGAAAGTAATACATATAGATGTAGTATTTTTTTTGAAACTCTATATTTAATAAAAAAGCGTTCTGTATTTATAGAAAATGTTATTAAACAAGAAAGAATTTCAAGAGATGGTACGGATCAAAAATTTATAGATTTAGCAGTGACATGTGAGGCTGACTTCCATATAACAAATGACAAAAAAAAATGGACTACTTGACAAAGGAAGTTATAAGGGAGTTAAAATTGTAACACCATCAGATTACATTAAAATATTTGAAAAAGCTATAAAAGCAAACTAATAAGATCCCCTACTCATGGGGGTTTTTTAGTTTTGGGTCTCGTATGAGTAAGCAATCATTCGAGATCAAGAAACCAATAGCCATCATGGTAAAGTGGGCCAATGATTCTGTAATCCATCGGCTTTGAGAAAATAGGTCCATCATATACGAGGGTGTGGAATTCGCCCTGTTCTCCGCACGGATCGATCCCTAAAGCCGCAATCTCTTCCATTAACTCAATGGTTAAGGTTTGTCCCAAAAATTTATGATCCAGCACTCCATCTTTAATTGCTACAACCATTGCCTTAAATCCGGCATCGATGAACTCACGAACTATTTTTCTGCGATCTTCTTGCCATAAGGGAAGGTAGGGGCGAATCCCAATTGAGGAGCATACCTTTTCGATCCATATGCGATGATCTTCAAGGTCGATGTCGCCAAAAATCCCCACATCAATCCCGTTATTCTTAAATTCTGCAATTGCTTCAATAAATTTAGCTTCATAGGTACTCCATGACGCAGCCGCCACTTTAAGCGGGATTCCTAGGGCCTCCGCTTGTTGTTGAATCACGTGCAGACGCTGGCCATGAGAGCGTGACCGGTCTCCGGATTCGGTAAACATTGTCAGGAGGTATTCCGGTTTTCCGCCTGCCTGTATGGCGCGATAAAGTGACAGGCAGGAATCCTTCCCTCCACTCCATGAACAGAAAAAAGAAACTGAAGATAAGTTCATATCAACTAGCTCCTCACATAACATCTTCTTGAGCAGTTTAATGAAAGATCCAACTTTTTAATTCATTTTTTAATTTTTGATTAAAGTCAGAGTCAGGGTTTTGAACTTCCATCCACCATGATGCAAGAAAATCTACAAATTCCTCGTATTTTTTTTCGCCCAACAAGTCTTTAATCTCTGTAAGAGTTTGGTCTAAAATCTCCTTTAATTTTGAGTTGTAATCTTCAGCGATCTTTAGAGCTTCATTTTGATCTTCTATTAATCTAAGTTTTGCATCAGACTCATTTTTCAAGTTGAATAATTTTTCTGCTTCTATATAAGCCAACTGTTTAATTTTTTCCATCTCGTTGTCCGTCAACTTCAGTTTATTTTGCAGCTCAATTGTTTTTTCAACAAATGTTTGGTTTGCAGTCATGAAAAGATGATTAACGATAGTTAAATTTCCCCAAGGATTAATCATACTTTGTTCAATATTTGCGCTTGTGCCCTCCCGATACGGAATACAGGAACCAGCCATAATAAAAACAATAACGAGTATTGCTTTTGCATAAAATTTCATAGCTAACTCTACTCCTCTCTAGTAGTAATTTACAAGAGAAGTTCCCAAATATAGTTCCATACTTTATCGAATGAGTCACAATAACTTATATTACAAAATTGTATCATATAAAATTTAACAAAAAATTATTTTTGGGTTGAACAATATCTCTTTTGATCATACTGGCAACTTTAAGGCTGCATATGGTGACGGCTCTTTATCATTAGCAGAGATAAAAGAGAAATCTGACGCAATTCTCTTTGGGAAAGTTGTAGAACAGTATAACTTTTCTCCAGTTAGCGTAGTATCGAGAATTAACGTGATTCATTCTTATAAAGGAGAAAAGCTGAATCAAATTTCTATATATCAAATTAAAGGTAATGAGGTGTTGGAATTAGATAAAGAGTATATGCTTTTCCTCGGCAAGCAAGGGGATGGAAAACCTGATACATTCTACTTCTCCTTCTCCATCAATTTTCTCACATTCTCTTTCGGGTTCCAGCAGTTGAACTGGTAGACCGGCTTGGTTTCGTAGCCAAGCCTGCTGCATTGATATGAGGTTCCTCCTTCTTTCTTTACGACCCGAAAATGCTGGCAGGTTGCGCAACAATGGAAGTTTTTCATTCTTCACTCCTGTATGAGGCAATCGTCTTTTGTAAACCTTCCACCAAACTTACCTTTGGAAGCCAGTTCAACTCTCTCATCGCCAAATCCGGGTTAAAGTAACTGTCGCGAATATCTCCTTCACGCGGAGCCGCATTCTTTTTCTCGATTGGGTGTCCCGCTGCGGTTTCCAATGCTTGAGCGAGCTGATTGATGGAGGTCTGAACCCCTGTGCCGATATTGTAGATTCCGCCATCACCGCGTTCGATGGCAGCCAGATTGGCTTCAACAATGTCGCTGATATAGATGAAATCCCGCGTCTGTTCGCCATCACCCTGAATGGTGATCGCCTCCCCGCGCAGAATGCGGTCTGTGAAAATGGCTACCACTCCGCCTTCGCCATGCGCTACTTGACGCGGACCGTAGATATTGGCATAGCGCAACGCCGTAAAGGGGAGTTGGTATAAATCCATATAGGTTTTTAAATAGAGCTCCGGCACGTACTTGCTTATGCCGTAGAAGGAGATCGGCTGAATCGGATGCTTTTCATCAACGGGAAGATAAACCGGATTGCCGTAAACGGCTGCAGAAGAAGCATAGATCACCTTGCGGACATTGGCCATGCGGGCCGCTTCCAGTAACTTAATCGTGCCTTGGATATTTACTTGTTGATCCTGCAGCGGTTGTTTAATCGATAAGGGGACGCTGACCTGTGCCGCTTGATGGAAAATAATCTCCGGTTTAATTTTGGAGAGGATCGTCTCGAGATCAGCAGTTGCAATATCCGCCTGAATCAGTTCCGCTTTGGGAGAGAGATTCCTCTTTCTCCCGGTCGATAGATTGTCAAGCACATAGGTATCATAACCTCGGTCCAGACACGCATCGGCGATGTGCGAGCCCACAAAGCCCGCCCCGCCTGTAATCAAAACTCTCATCAATCTCTCCTCCGCCACATCAAGAATTTTTAATTACTCTACTTTTTACTTTATCCAGCAAATCTTTGGTCAGCGGCTCTTTGAATAAGAGCAGCATCAGTCCATAGACTAAAGCGCCCAAGAGGATGGCAATGGTCAGATGCAGATAGCGGTTCCAGTCGGGTGTCCAAGACTGAAAAAAGAAAAGCACTGCGCCCATTACCGCTGAAGCACCAAATCCCTTTAAAGCAGTCATCATAAAGAATCTGCTGACAAAATTGCCTATCTTGCGTTGCAGGATGATCCATAGCAGAATCACGTTGCATATGGCCCCTACAGTCCATCCCATGGCAGCAGCCGCATATCCCAACAGGGGCATAAAGAGGTAGCTGCCAACTACGTACATCAGTATCTGGAGGATTCCCGCCAGCACAGGGACAACGGTATTCTCCAGCGCATAGAAGGCGCGTGTTAAGAGATCGCGAATGGCCAGAGGATAGAGGCCCAGCGTGAAAAAGAGAAGCGCAAAAGCTGTCAGCTCTGTTGAAGTCTGGTCAAATTTCCCCCTTTGATAGAGCACCGACACCAGTTCTTGCGACAGCAGGCAAATGCCCACGGTGGTGGGAATCATCAAAATCAGCAAATAAGAGAGGCCTTTTTCTATGGTTGCTTTGGTATTTTCCAGATCCTTATGCCGCAAGTATTCGACCAGCAAAGGAAAGAGCGGCATGGCAAATGCGGTTACAAATACAGCCATGGGTACTTGATAGATCGTTTTTGCATTCACAAGTACCGCGATTTTATCATCGCCGTATCCCGAGACGAGAAATTTTTCAATAAACTCGTTAATGGAGGTGATGAATGAGCCCAGCATAATCGGCAAAAACCGTTCGCCGATTTTTTTCAATTCCGGGTCATTCCAATGCCAATTTGGCCGTAATGTGTATTTTTCCAGATAAACCTTTGGCAGCATGATCAGCGCTGCCCCTGCAAAGCCCAAGGTAGTTCCCAGAGCAAGCGCATAGATGCCCAGCACCGGAACAAAGATGAACAGTACCGCGATCAGAATCAGGCTGTTTATGATGGTGCCAACATTGGGCAGTACGAAAGAGTTATGCACATTTAAGGTGCTTGAAAATACTCCGATCAGCATGATAAAGAGAATGGATGGGAGCATCCATCTTAGCAATTGGGCAGCCAATATTTTCAATTCTTCGCTTGATTCAGGAGCGATAAATGAGATGATGGGTTCCGCCCAGATCCAGCCGATGATGCAGATGATGAGGCTTAAGAGCAAGGTGAGCGTCAGCAGTTTTTGCGTGAGCTGCTTGGCTTCCTCTCTTTTTCCATCTATCACCAGTCTCTTTAACGACGGAATAAAGATCGCATTTAGAGCGCCGGGAACAAAGGCAAAGATAGCGCTTGGAATGGTAAAGGCAAGGAAATAGGCGCTCGATTCAGTTGTTGTTCCAAATTGATAGTTGACAAAGATATTGCGGACGAGCCCCATGACTCGTCCGACTAAGGTGATGATCATTATGAAAACGGCTGATTTAAGAAGGGTCTTTGACATCTCCATAGTTTCCTTTAAGCACTTGTTGATAAACTTCTGCTTGTTTTTGCGCCATCGCTTCTACCGAGTATCTTTCCTCCACGATTGCTCTTGCCGAACGGGCAAGACGCTCTCTCAGCATTGGCTCCCGCACGATGCGGAGGATATTCTCCGTGATGGCCTCTGCCGATTGCGATGGAATAAAGAGCGCCGATTCTTCATGTGCCGCCATCTTTATCATACCGCCCACATAAGTCAAGATCAGCGGTTTTTCTGCTGCCATCGCTTCCATCACCGAAACCGAGGTACCCTCAGAAAGCGAACAGTTAATATAGAGATCGATCGCTGCCAAGCAATTGGCCACATCGGAACGAAACCCGGCAAAAGTAACATGAGCATCAATCCCTGATTTCTGTGCGAGAAGGCGCAAATTCTCCTTTTCAGGGCCATCCCCCACAATGAGCAGATGCAGATTTGGCTCGCTTTCCAGCGCTTTGGCCATACCCTGAATCAGGTAATTTAACCCTTTGACGGGGACCAAGCGCGCAAGCGTGCCGATCACAAAGCGCTCCGCTGGAATCTGCCACTCTTCTCTTAGTTTGCGTCCAGCTTCAGCCCGTATTTCAGTGGGAATGTAAAGCGAGCTGTTGATGCCGTTTTCGATCACGGTGATCTGCTCTTCTTTCACTCCATCCGCAAGGAGCTGTTCTTTAACGCCAGCGCTGACTGCAATAAAATGCTTCGTGATCGATTGTGTCACCCGCTCCATCAGATGGGCCAAGAAATAGGTGTGGGGTTTGGGATAATCATGTTTTAAAATGCTATGTACGGTCGTCACGACATTGCGAATATCGGCCCGTTTTGCCGCAATGCGGGCGGAAAAATTGGCCCGCACGCCATGTGTATGAATGATATCGGGATTTATGCGTTTAAAGAATTGAGTCAATTCGTTAATGATGCGGAAGTCAAAGCGACCATACTGCTGGATAACGGTAATAGCGGCTCCACGATCACGCAGCTTTTGGGCAAAGAGCGCATCATAAAACGTGATGACGCTTGCATCAAATGCAGAATTTCGAAATTGATCAATTAGAGAGAGAATATGCTGTTCTGCTCCGCCAAATTCTCCGCCGCCAATCACATGGAGAATTTTTACCTTGTTATCCATCGTAAAAGAGTCACACCTTTATCTACACATCAAATTAGATTGTAAAAGTTGTTGCGATTCACTATTATTGTAATTGATTTGCAGGGGATTCGCAATGAAGAGCTTATATGATATTCTATTAGGGTGACGCAACCAATCATGGATTGAAGCTGATGAGGAGGAAATTATATGAAACTGATTGACGAAAGAGGAAAACTGTTTGGACGCATAAACGTGATTGATCTTCTCTTGATTCTCATTGTTCTTGGGGCATTAGCCTTTGTCGGGGTCAAATTCCTTGGCAAAGATAATATTCCCATCATCGCAGCGGACAAGAAGACTACCACAGTGACACTTTTCGCCAATGCGGTTCATCCGTTTGTTGTTGACAAAATTAAAGTGGGCGATGTGCTGCGCCTTACTTCCAATAGTGCAGTATTCGGGAAAATTGTGGATATTCGCAAAGATAAAGCAACCTCGGTTGTTTCAACGGCAGACGGAAAATTCGTGAATAGCGAGATTCCGGATAAATACTTGCTCTATATCGATATTGAAGGAGAGGCTACGAGCAGCGGCGGAAGCTTAAGCATCGGTGGACAAACCTTGCTCGTAGGCGATAATCTCTCCGTGAAAGGTGCCAATTATACCTTAAAAGGACTGATCTCTGATCTGAAATAGCAGGGAGGAGTGAAGCATGGCAGAACACAGATGGAAATTTACCTTCAAAGATCTTTTCATCCTCACGATGATCGTGGTTGTACTGCTGCTCTTTATCCAGAAGATCGGCGTGGCAAGAGATCTTGAACGCCCGGACACCACTTTTGAGATTGTATTGCGTGGTGAATTGCAGCCGTCCTTTATGGTCGACCAGATTAAGGTGGGCGATAAAGTGTATCAAAAGGGTTCACCGGTTGTAATTGGCGAAGTGATCGATGTCAAAACCGAGCCTGCCGAGGCGGTGGCGCTTAATCTCTATACCGGGGAGCAGAAGCTCGCTGTGCAGCCGGATCAGTATACGATCACAGTTACCATGCGGGCCTATGGATCTGCATCGGTCAATGGGAGTGCCATTTTGGATAATAATTTAATCACATTAAATCAATATCTTGTAATCAATACTGATCGAGTCTATCTTCCTACACGGGTAGTCTCGATTGAAGATAAAGGATGATATGATGAGAACCGAGTCCTTTTTTGGCTGGATTTTTCATTCTGCTGTTGAAGGTCTGGCTGATAAAAGTTCACAACTGCTGCGCAGGCTGGGAGAAGGATCGCTCCTGCAGAAGGTGAAATTGTGGGCAGGCAAACCAATGGTGCAAACATCGGCATGGATTTTGCTGATTCTTGGATTTATCGCCTACTTTCTCACCATGATCTCACCTGTGATACCTTTTCGCTATGTTGCATTGGCTTATGAAATGCTCGTCTATATCTGTTTCTTTACGATTGCGATTCATAAAAAGGAATGGGGATTATTCCTATTTGCTTTCTATTTGCCCTTTTTAACCTATCGTCCCTTGCTTGTTCTGATCTTCATGTTGTTGATCATGTTGCTTGTCGAGGGGATACCGAAAGAACGCATCAAGGCGGCCTTTACCAATAAGTTAAATGTAAGCATCGGCCTTTTTATGCTGTTCATGCTGCTCACCGCGATAGCGTCGGCAGGATGGCAGGAAAGCCTGAAGAATTATGGCTTATATTTTCTCACGAGCCTGCTGCTTTACTTTATCATTTTGTTCTATGTGCATGACCGCCGCACCTTGATCCGGTTTGCCGTTTCCTTGGTCGCGGGCGCGTTGATGATTTCGGTTTTTGCAGCATTTCAGTATGTGACTGTCGATTATACCAATTCGAAATGGGTGGATGCATTGACCAATCCGCTGCTGACGAAGCGTGTTGACGGCACATTCCAAAATCCTAATCTTTTTGCCCAATATCTGGTCTTGATTGCTCCGATCGCATTTGTATTAATGTGGTTTGGCTCTACCTGGAGGAAGAAAATTTATTTGGCGATCTCCTTCCTGGTGATCCTGCTGGCTATTGTGCTTACATTTTCACGCGGGGGCTGGCTGGCCATCTTTATTGCGGGCATATTGCTGGCTGCCATGATTCATCGTCGCTTGATCCTGCTAGCGATTATCGCGGGTGCCGTGGGGGTAAATTTCTTGCCTGAAGTGATCATGGACCGCATTCTCTCCATTTTTAACGAAAAAGATACTTCAAGTGCTTATCGCTTTAAGGCTTGGAGCTCTGCTTTATCGATGATCAGAGATTATTGGGCGACCGGAATCGGTATGGATGAACGAACCTTTCTGCGTGTATATCCGGAATATATGTTGGCCGATGTGCGCGTCTTCCATTTTCATAACATCTACTTGCAGCACTTTGTAATGGGCGGAATTATGGGGATATTCTCCGTACTGTTTCTCTTCTATCAATCTTTCCGCTCTCTGGTAGAGCTGATCTTTACTTTTAAGGGCAGGGATCAAGTGCTTAATGGAATTGCCAAGGCGCTGTTCGCTTCCCTTCTGGCTATCGCCATCTCAGGACTTACCGACGATATCTGGCGCCATTATGCCGTTAATTTTACATTCTGGTCTGTTTTTGCCATGGTTGCCGTTCTGTATCAGTTAAGCAAGCAGGGAGTTTACGATGATGGAAAATAAGGTAGCAATCATTGGTGTCTACCCCCCGCCCATCGGCGGGATCTCTATTCATATCAAGCGGCTCTGCGATTATCTCGATTCAGTCGGGATCTCTTATACGATTTACGACAATACCCAAGGGAAGAAGGATCGTCCCTATGTCTATACCGGACCGATTGAAAGATGGTGCATCGGCTATTTTTTTCGTGCCAAGGAATCGGTCATACATTGTCATTTTATGCGATGGCAGGTGCGCTTCCTGCTCTCCTTGCTCAAATTGCGTGGCAAACGCATCATCTTTACCTTTCATAGCTACCGCCAGGAAGAGTCTCTTGGATTTTTGAAGCGGATGATGATACGCGCAACTGGCAGGCTGGGAGATCTCTTTATTTGCGGGACGGAGAAGATCGCGGAGGATGTGGTGGCAAGCGGCATACCCCAGGAGAAAACCGTGGTGATCGGCGGATATATTCCGCCAATCTCCAAAAATGATCCTCCCTTGCCGCAAGTGGTTGAGGAGTTTATTCAAGGTGCTACGCCGCTCATCGTCTCTAACGGGGTAATCGGCAACTTTTTTCAGGGGGAAGATTTATATGGCGCAGATCTCTGCGTCGAACTGGTCAGAGAGCTGGCGCATGAGTACCCCAGTTTGAAATTTGTCTTTTGCATTACTCATACGGTCGACTTGGCGTATCGTCAGGAATTGCAGCGCCGAATTGCCGAGTATAAGATTGAGAAACATTTTCTCTTTGTGGAGGAATCGATGGAGTTTTATCCGCTGGTTAAGCGCTCCGATCTTTTGATTCGCGCGACGATGTCGGATGGAGATGCCATCTCGGTTCGTGAAGCGCTGCTATTTGGCGTTCCTGTTTTGGGAAGCGACAGTTCAAAGCGCCCGCCGCAGGTTCAGCTTTTTAAAAACCGGAATCTTGCGGATCTGGTTGCGAAAACGCGGGAGATTCTGGGCAAGGAGAAGCCTGCGCCTGTTAAATCGCCCAATTTTGCCGAAGATGTGGTAAAGGGATATAGGTTGAACGAAAAAAAGAGTTAACCAAATCGTCTGGTTAACTCTTTTTCTTTTTCAGAATATGAAAGAGGAGATCAGCGCTTTCATATGCTTTATCAATGATGGGTTTAATCTTCGCCGCGAGATCTTCCTTCTCTTTTTCAAGTTGGGAAATAACGGAATCGATCTGCTGGGTAAGCTTCGCGGAATTTAACTCTTCAATATGTCCGGAGCATTCTCTGCCTAGACTTCGCACAAAGCGGTCAATTTTTGGATCATAGGAGAGTGCTACAAAGGGCACGTTCATAATCGCAGCAAGAATGATCGCATGCAGGCGCATTCCGATCATCAAGTCGCCGATCGAAATCAGACTCATAATCTGTTTGAAATTTAATGGTTGATCGATGAGAAAGGCCTGTTCCTTCATCTTCTCAATGGTGTCAATCGAGGGGGAAAGGTCGCTCGGATGCTGCATCGGGATAAAAACCACTTCCCATCCTTGCTGGCGCAATTGATCGCAGCTTATGGCCAGCTCTTGCTTAAAGTTTTGTTCTTCTTTCCAGTCTCGTATAGCGACAAAGGCAATTTTATTATCCAGGTTTACGCGATAGGATTGCAAAATGGCTCTTGCTTCCGCCATATTTGCCTCTTCCGGGTTGATGGTCAGCGCCGGATCCGCGGTCACATGGATGGGGGCCTTATGGACACCAAAAGCTTTCATCTCCAAGCCTGATTCCTGATCACGAACCGTAATGGCATCGACGCGATTGACGATCCATTTGATCATCCGTTTACTAAAGGAATGGATAATGGGTCCAAACCCTTGTCCATAATAAAAAACAGGCTTGCCCATCAGCTTGGCCAGCATCGTAATGCCCAAATAATAGAGGGGGCTTCTGGGGCTTGTACGATCTTGCAGAAGCGTGCCTCCTCCCAAAATCACCAAATCGGAACTGCGAATTTGCGAAAAAATATCTGTAAAGCTCCAGCGGTTGGAAGCCGGCAGTTGAAAAAGCTCCGTAGTCTTTTTGGGCTGGTTTGACAATATTTGAATCTCTATGTGCGGATCGGTTTTTCTTAAGGAAGAGATGATTCCGTATAAGACAGCGTCATCTCCGGCATTATTAAAACCATAGTATCCAGCAATCAAAACTCTGGTCATTATGTGGACCCACTTTCTTATGAGCGATCAGAAAGTAAAAGCAAATGGTTTACACTTCAGTATAGCAGATTCACGGCGAAATTAAAATTGATGCAGAAGTAAAAGCAGGCAATATGGGAAATGCTTTTAAGACAGAGAACTGTGAGGAGGAGTTGTGAAGGATGGTTGGAGCAAAGAAAAAGAAGTGGTTGTTGATCATCTTTACAGGTATTGCCTTACTCTCTCTTTCCGTTGTTGCCTATGCCATGTATCAATATAACCAATTATTTAACCGGATTTATCATCCCCTTGAAGAAGAGCCTGAACAATTGCCAATCGGAACGGGCTCCGCTGCCAATCCCAACTTGCATTCGACCCCGAATCAGGAAGAACAGAAAGAGGTCCTGAAACCCTTCACTTTGTTGGTTATGGGCATTGACTCGCGCGGAGAGGAGCATTCCCGCTCAGATACCATGCTATATACGGTGGTAAATCCCAACAGCCAGAAAGTGGCCATTGTGCCCATTGTACGGGATATTCGCGTCGAGATTCCTGGCCACGGCATGCAAAAAATGAACCATTCCATGTTTTTGGGCGGAGTGCCATTAGTAAAAAAGACCGTGGAAAATTTTGTGGGCATTCCCGTCCAGCGCTACATTACGGTCGATTTTGAAGGGTTCAAGCGCGTCATCGACGAGATCGGCGGAATCCGGATCAATGTCAAGAAGCGAATGAAGTATACAGATCCTACCGATGATACCTATATTGACTTAAAAAAGGGATGGCAGACACTAAATGGGCAAAATGCTTTATATTACGCACGTTACAGAAAAAGCGACATTGGGCGGGATGATACCGATGAAGAACGAAGCGACAGGCAGATCGAAGTGATCAAAGCTGTCTTTGAACAAGGCAAAGATAAGCTTTCAGTCTTTAATATCTTTTCTCTCATGAATATAGCCGGAGATCACATTAAAACCGATCTGAGCAAGAAAGAGATTGAAATGCTGATCAAAAATTTTCACCATTTTTCTGCGGATCAGGTGATCAGCACCCATATTGCGGGCGAAGGGAAACGCTATCCCTATGGGAAGTACCGGCTCTATTTCCTTGATGTAAATGATGCAGAACGCCAAAGAATTAAAGAGTTCCTGAAAAATGCACTGAATGAGGGAATGAATAGAAAGGATCTGAATGAATAATCATTCATTTTCTATCTAGCCAAAAGATTCGTAATTTGTTACAATAGTAAAAAAATTAGTACCTAAATGAGGTTATAGGTATTAATTGTTTTTGGTTTCGATACACTTTAGAGAGAGTAATTATCCGAGGAGAAGGAGGTTTAGTTTATGGAAGCAGTGAAAAAGCCCTGGCATGCTTTTTATCCAGATGAGATCCCTACCAGCATCGACTATCCCAAAATGCCTTTATATCAATTTTTGGTAGACTCAGCCGCAAAAAGTCCTGAGCATGAAGCGGTCTATTTTATGGGCAAGAGGATCACATACAAAGAATTGCTAGGACTCTCTTACCGATTCGCCAATCTGCTGAAGTCGATTGGTGTCAGAAAAGGCGACCGCGTGGCCATCATGCTTGCCAATTGTCCGCAAAGCATCTTCTGCTATTATGGAGCCTTAATGGCCGGAGCTGTCGTTGTCCAAACCAATCCCCTTTATGTGGAGCGAGAACTGGAATACCAGATGAACGATTCCGGAGCAACTGTTCTGATAGGACTTGATCTTCTTTACCCCATGCTGAGAAAAGTAAAGCCCAAAACCTCTTTAAAACATGTGTTGATTACAAGTATTAAGGATTTCCTTCCTTTCCCCAAAAACATTCTTTATCCGCTTGCACAAAAGAGAAGCGGCAAACCGCTCCCCAAGATTGAGACTTCAGATGGATTTGATTTGTTATCGGAGAGAATGAAAGCGGTTTCGGACCAACCGGTAGCTGAACCCATTGACGCAGAAAATGATCTGGCCAACTTGCAATATACCGGCGGAACCACCGGACAACCCAAGGGGGTTATGCTGACGCATTACAATCTGGTCGCCAATACGATCCAGTGCAAGGTATGGAATTATCAAGCTAAGACCGGAAAGGAGAAGATGGTTGCCGCTCTGCCTTTCTTCCATGTGTACGGAATGACGGTTGTCATGAATTTGTCGATTGCCATGGCGGGAACCTTATTGGTTCTTCCTCGCTTTAATGCAGTGGAAGTGATGAAATTGATCCAAAAAGAACGCGGCACATTCTTCCCTGGCGCGCCGACCATGTATATTGCGTTGATCAATCATCCGGATATTTCTAAATATGACCTTTCATCGATTGAAGCCTGTCTGAGCGGCTCAGCGCCATTGCCTGTAGAGGTTCAAAACCGCTTTGAAGAGATTACCCGCGGAAGACTTATTGAAGGATATGGCCTCTCTGAAGCTTCGCCAGTCACTCATGCCAACCCCATGTATGAGAAGGATAAGCGTGTGATTGGCAGCATCGGCATTCCCTGGCCGGATACCGATGCCCGCATTCTTGATCCGGCCACAGGCGAAGAATTGGCTCCTGGTCAAATCGGTGAATTGGCGGTTAAAGGTCCTCAAGTGATGAAGGGCTACTGGAATAAGCCCGAAGAGACGAGCAAAGTGCTCGTAAATGGCTGGCTGTTGACAGGCGATATGGGTTATATGGACGAGAATGGTTATTTCTATATTGTAGATCGGAAGAAAGATATGATTATTGCTGGTGGATATAATATCTATCCGCGCGAGGTTGAAGAGGTGCTATACGAACACCCTGCCATCCAGGAGGTAACTGTGGTAGGCGTGCCAGATCCATATCGCGGGGAAACGGTTAAAGCCTTTGTCGTCTTAAAAGAAGGAGCCACAGCATCCGAGGAAGAGTTAGAGGAATTTTCGCGCAAACGCCTGGCGGCCTATAAAATCCCACGTATCTACGAATTCAGAAAAGAACTGCCCAAAACGATGGTAGGCAAGGTATTACGCCGCCTTTTGGTAGAGGAAGAGAAAAAGAAGATGATGGAACAGAACAAGGAGAACATGGAACAAGGCATATAGCTGTGGGAGAGTGGGGGGGTTCTTATCGTCAATTCGGGATCAATATGAGAATGAGAACCGCCCCAACCGCGAATTGTCTCCTTTTCCAAGGAATGCAATCCTATGCGGGATTCATACACCGATAGGAAGGACGTACAGGATAACTGCGAAGAAGTGGAAACTGGCGCCTGCTAACACAAAGAGATGCCATATTGCATGATGAAAAGGAAATCCCCTCCATAGATAAAAGATTGTTCCCAATGTATAAAGGATGCCTCCCGTTACCAGTAAAACAAGACCACCATGCGGTAATGCCGCAGATAAAGGATTCCAGGCAATGACAACGAGCCACCCCATCAGGATATAGAATAATGTGGATGTAAATAAGAACCTGTGGGCGAAATAGGCTTTAAACACAATGCCTGCGATCGCAATGCTCCAGATGATCCCAAACAAGATCCAGCCCAATGTTCCTTTGATCACCACCAACAGAAATGGTGTGTAGGTTCCTGCGATAAATAAATAGATTGCGGAATGATCAAAGATGTTAAAGAGATTCTTCGTTTTTCCTTCGGGGAAGCTATGCACAAGTGTGGAGGATATAAAAAGAAGTAACATGGTTGTGCCGTAGATGGTAAAGCTGACAATATGCCAAGGTGTGCTGTATAAGCTGGAAAATACGATCAGAATCACCAATGCTGCCGCGCTTAAGAGGACTCCGATGCCATGGGTAATTGCATTGGCCATCTCCTCTTTTTTTGTATAGGTATATGGATTTGCCATCGGTTTTCTCCTTTCCGGTCCCTCCTATCCATCTTATCATGTTCTTTCCTGCTATTACAATTGACACCGTCTTGAAAAAATATTAAACTGAAAGCAATGCCTGACTGAATACTCATTCATTTTTTTTAGGAGGTGGTAGATTGGCGCGACGAGCTGGGGATAAGTATGATACGATCATCCAAGCTGCCATTCGTGTCTTTGCAGAAAATGGCTATCATAACGCACAGGTTTCTAAAATCGCCCGAGAAGCAAATGTAGCCGATGGAACCATCTATCTTTATTTTGATAATAAAGCCGATCTATTGATCTCCGTCTTTCGTGAAACGATGGGGAACTTTGTGCAAAAAGTGAAAGAGACCATCTCCCAATATCCAAATGCTTCTGATCAATTAAAGGCGCTTATACATGCGCAATTCGAGTCACTTGCCAGAGATATCAATCTTGCTTTAGTGACGCAGGTGGAACTGCGCCAAGCCAATGCGGATATACGCATGGGTATAGGACCGATTCTTAAAGAGTATCTGGATGTGATTGATGGAATTGTGGAATTGGGGAAAAGGCAAGGGATTTTTCGCGAAGATGTCATTACGCATGTGGCACGCAAAATGATCTTTGGTACGTTGGATGAGACCGTCACCTCGTGGGTCATGTCGAGCAAAAAACACGATTTGTTAAACCTTGTAGAGCCTGTTCACCAATGTCTCGTTCACGGCCTTAAAAAGTAGTGGAAAGTTCAAGCGAATCTCAAGGGAAGATCTTTTCGACATATATTGTTGATTCATACATATCTGGATTGAAGAGGAGGGGAAACAGATGGAATGGGAGAATGTAAGCTTAAATCTTTCAGGACGCGTAGGCGTGATCACCTTACATCATCCGCCAGCCAACGCGCTGAATCAAGCAACCTTATCTAGCCTTAATGCAGTATTGGATTATGCAGAAAATCATGCGGAAATAAAAGTGTTGGTGCTTACTGGCGCTGGAAAATTCTTCGTTGCTGGAGCAGATATCAAGGAGATTGCTACGGTTGAAGATGCCGTTGGCGGCAAGCAATTGGCCATGCATGGCCAAAAAGTATTCCGCAGAATGGAGGCGTTTTCAAAGCCGATTATCGCAGCGATCAACGGCGCATGTCTCGGAGGCGGGCTTGAGCTGGCGATGGCCTGCCATATCCGCTATGCGGCCCATGAAGCAAAATTAGGTATGCCCGAACTTAATCTGGGCTTAATACCGGGCTTTGCTGGCACGCAGAGATTACCTCGGCTTGTTGGTAAGGCGCGTGCGATGGAGATGATCCTATCCGGTCAAATGATTGGCGGAGAGGAAGCGGCAAGCTATGGTCTGGTCAATCGCTCTTTCCCGCTTGATCAATTAATGGATCAGGTGATGGCATTGGCAAATGCCATTTCTGCGAAAGGCGCGATTGCTATCGATTATGCGATCAAGGCGATCAATGCTTCTGCGGAACTCTCCATGGATGAAGGCGAACAGCTTGAAGCAGATCTCTTTGGGAAAATATTTGAGACCTACGATAAGAAAGAGGGAATCGCCGCTTTTCTGGAAAAGCGTAAGCCCAACTTCGAAAATCTATAAATGGATTGAATCAAGGAGGAGAATGGGATGAATTATGTGGTGTTGCTCAAGTCAACCTTTGATACAGAAGAGAAGATTCAGATTGCCAACGGTGAAATTCTTGAAGATGGAGTTAAATTTATCATTAACCCCTATGATGAATATGCCGTGGAAGAGGCGCTTCGTTTAAAAGAAAGCCATGGCGGTGAAGTGATTGTTGTTTCCGTCGGACCGGATCGCGTTGAGACAGAATTGAGAACCGCACTGGCGATGGGAGCTGACAGGGCAATTCTGATCGATGATCCTTCTCTATTTGGGGATGAATGGGTAACCGCACAGGTATTGGCCGCCGCAATTAAAGGGCTAAACCCGGACATCATTTTAGGGGGGAATGTAGCTGTTGACAGCGGTGCGGGTCAAGTAGCGGTACGTGTAGCTGAACTCCTAGGAATCAATCATATCTCCAGCGTTACTAAGCTGGAGGTAACCGGGGAGCATGTGCGTGCAGAACGCGATGTGGAAGGCGATCTTGAAGTGATTGAGACCACTTTGCCTGTGCTGGTTACGGCGCAACAAGGGCTGAATGAGCCTCGCTATCCATCTTTGCCCGGAATCATGAAGGCAAAGAAGAAACCATTGGATCGCCTGGGAGCAGGTGATCTTGCCATTGGGGAGCTCTCCCCTAAAACGGAAGTGGTAGACCAATACCTGCCTCCAAAGAAAGAAGCAGGTAAAATTTTAAGCGGGGATCTCTCGGCGCAAGTCTCTGAGTTGGTACAGTTGCTGCGCTCTGAAGCCAAAGTGATCTAGGGAGGGGAATGAAGATGAGCAGAAATGTATTGGTAATCGCTGAAGCAAAAGACGGAAGGCTCCGCAATGTTACATTTGAGACGATAGCTGCGGGCAAAACCATTGCAAACGGGGGCAAAATCAGTGTAGCTGCGCTGGGCTCATCTGCTGCTTCGTATAGTAATGAACTGGCGCATTATGGTGCTGATGAAATCATTCTCATTCAAAATAAAGAGTTGGATCAATATACGCCAGACGGTTATGCGCAGGTGCTAACCGCATTAATCCGCGATCTGCAACCTGATGCCATTCTTCTCGGCCATACCGCCATAGGAAAAGATATTGCGCCAAGGGTGGCTGCCCGCTTGGGATTGGGACTAATCACCGACTGTACACAGATTGAAGCCGACGGCGATGAGATAACCTTTATCCGCCCGATCTATGCCGGCAAGGCGTTCCAGAAGAAGCGTTTTACGGAGGGCACGCTTTTTGCTACGGTTCGTCCCAACAATATTGCGCCACTTGATCCCGATGCCAGCCGCACTGCATCTCAACGTGAATTCTCTGTGGAGATTAAAGAACTGCGTTCCCTGATCAAAGAGGTGGTAAAAAAGGCCGCAAGCGGGGTTGATCTTTCGGAAGCCAAGATTATCGTCTCAGGCGGCCGCGGAGTAAAGAGCGCAGAAGGGTTTAAACCGTTACAAGAACTGGCCAATGTTCTGGGTGGAGCCGTTGGTGCCTCCCGCGGTGCTTGTGATGCCGGGTATTGCGATTACTCCTTGCAAATTGGCCAGACAGGTAAAGTGGTAACGCCCGATCTATATATCGCCTGCGGAATCTCCGGAGCCATTCAGCATTTGGCGGGTATGTCCAATTCCAAGGTGATCGTTGCGATCAACAAAGATCCGGAGGCTCCTATCTTTCAAATCGCAGATTATGGCATTGTCGGAGACCTGTTTGAAGTGGTTCCCATGCTGACAGAAGAATTTAAAAAAGTGCTGGGCAAATAAGGGCAGCAGATATTAAATCGAAAAAAATCGATTTGGTACTTGGATAATTTTATTTTCCTTGATATACTCTAAAGTGGAAGTATACTTCTAGAGTAATGATTAAGGAGGATAAAGTCATGGCAATCACTCATACAACAGACCAAACTTTTGCAGCCGATGTAGAAGCAGGCGGTACTGTATTGGTCGACTTCTGGGCACCTTGGTGTGGTCCATGCAGAATGATCGCGCCTGTTTTGGATCAGTTAGACGAAGAACTTGGCGATAAAGTGAAGATTACAAAGCTGAATGTGGATGAAAATCCGGAAACCGCATCCCGTTTTGGCGTAATGAGCATTCCAACGCTCTTATTGTTTAAAGATGGTCAAGTTGTAGATAAAATCGTGGGGGCAGGTCCCAAAGAGATGTTTGAAAATATGTTGAAAAAACATATATAAACCAAGTGTAGAGATCGAGCTGTTCGATCTCTTTTTTCTTTTAAAGGCAGATAGACCTTTTGTTTTGATCTTGTTTAAAACTTAGAATGATGGGCAGGAATCGCCCGTATAATGTGGTATTAATAAGAGAGATGACATAAGGAGGATGTGCAATGACCATTCGGGATCATTTTGTGGCATTAGTGGAACGGATCAATCAAAGACCTCACGGAATTTCCGGTCTAAATGCCGTCTTTCAGTTTGATATCAGCGGTGCGGAGCAAAGAACCTATCAGATCAAATTTATGGATGGAACGGCGAAATTCCTTGAGGGAGAGGCGGAAAAAGCAGATTCCATTCTTCAACTCTCAGATGAAAATCTCAAAAAGCTGGTCAAAGGGGAGTTAAATCCAACCATGGCCTATATGACAGGCAAGCTTAAGATCAAAGGAGACCTTTCTTTGACGATGAGGCTGCCATCCATCTTAAAGCAGTATCAATAGTTCAACCATATGAGAATTCTCGCTCGAATTCTCATTTTATTTTTATAACGATTCTGAAACAGGGTAAACCATGGAGACGTAATCATGAGTAGCATGATGAGATGAGCAATATTGATATTTGAGATTGAGGAGATCTGATTGGCGTGGACAGACATGTTTTGGAAGTAAGAGGGTTATCAGGCGGTTATGCGAAAGAGAGCCATACGGTTAAAGAGCTTAATTTCGAAATCAATTCCGGGGAGATCGTTGGTTTAATCGGGTTAAATGGTGCGGGAAAGAGCACCACGATAAAACTGTTGTTGGGCTTGCTTGCAGCAAGCGAAGGAGAGATTCGCATCGGCGGTCATCTCTTGCATGAGGATGAGGTAAAGGCGAAAGAGAAGCTGGGATATATTCCGGAAATACCATTGCTCTACGATGAGTTAACCCTGGAGGATCACTTGCGCTTTACGGCGATGGCGTATAGGATGACCGAAGCGGAGATGCGGGAGCGGATGATGCCATTGTTAAAGGCATTTCGCATGGAAGAGCATCTTCACCAATTTCCTTCCACCTTCTCTAAAGGCATGCGCCAAAAGGTAATGATCTTGTGCGCTTTTTTGCATGAGCCCGAACTCATATTGGTGGACGAGCCTTTCATTGGCCTCGATCCTAAAGCTTACCGCGAACTCACCAATCTCCTGATTGCAAGCAAGGAGAGGGGGGCCGGGGTTCTGGTAAGCACCCACGTGTTAGACTCGGCTGAGCGGCTTTGCGATCGCTTTCTGATCCTCCATCAGGGCAGATTGGTGGCCCAGGGGACATTGGAACAACTCAGAAAACAAGCATTTGAACGGGCAAGATTGGATAAGTCCGGTCTGGAATCGCTTGATCATTGGACCTTGCTTGAACTCTTTGAATGTTTAATAGAAGAGGTGGAGTAGGGAATGAAACGGGTAAGTCCGGAATGGTTTTTATGGAAAAAAAGATTCCTTTATGACCTGAAGCAGAAAAAGAGAGCTTTAGGGCTATTAATTGATTGGGTGGTGGCTTTATATCTCATCGTACCTGCCATCATCATCGGTTCCGTTCTTTATATCCAAGGTTTACAATCGCCTCCGGCCTGGTGGAAACCGGAACTGGTGCAGGCAGGTTTGGCCCTGCTGCTGCTATTTCCCATGCTCTTTAATGTCCGGCCGCTTTTTTCACTTGGAGATGAAGGTATTCTTATTTCTTCGCCGCTATCCCCGCGCCGCTTTATCGTCTATAGCTGGATTCAAGACATGGTGATCAAGCTGTTTCTATCCATATTCTTGTGGGGACTTTTAACTCCGTATTTGCGATTGCTCGATTGGTCATTCATGCAGATTGGCGGATTGGCTATCCTCTGGTATTTGCTTAATCTGTTTGTCGTACAGAATGAGTGGTGCTGGATCGGCCGCAACCGATGGTTCCATTATTTTCTCTTATTGCTTAACGCCTTGTTGCTGATCTGGTTTTGGGGATTTCTGATCGTCAACATGGTGATGAAGAACTATTTGCTCGTTGCCGTCATGACGATGCTCCTGATATGTACCGGAATATTCTTCTTCTTGCGCAATCATCGCCATCGATGGGCTTGGAGTCAACTGATTCAGGAATCGGTTGAGAAGCGCATCGGTTTCATCGCTTTAATTCTTGAAGGAAACGCGAAGAAATCTAAGGTACGTGTTAAAAAAAGAAGGCCGGCCCGTATTTTAAAAGGAGGATTGGGGCTGCCTTTTTCACCCGAGAATGCCCTTTTTCTCTGGTATATAAAAAGCTTCCTGCGTACTTTTGACCACTATTCGACCTATATACAGGCTGTGATCTATTCTCTGTTTGCCCTTATGCTGATCCCAATCTGGTGGGTATCGGCCATAGCGTTGGCTATTGTTCTCTTCATGCTGGCCAACCTGCTGATGGCGCCGACCAAAAATCTGGAGAATCCTTGGTTTAAAATCTACCCTTTCACATTTACAGAAAGAAGAAAGGGTTTGACGAAAGGGCCGCTGATCTTAAACGGATTTGTCGGCGTGGCCGGATCGATTCTCGTTACCTATCACGCAGGGAACTGGATCTACCTGATTCCGCTTGCTCTAGTTGCCGTAGGGGTAGCATGGATCAGTATTGAAATCTCTGCGTAGACAGTAAAATCGTTTTCATAAAGATCTTGATTTACATCTCTCCCGCGTTTATAATAGGAACAGTTGTTCTGAATAGTTGGTTTCCATATGAATACCTGAATAGGAGGATTCTCTGATGAGCGGAGTCTTTACTTTGAAAGAGATGTTATACAAGGAATTGGATCTGGCGGTGAGAACGACACGGGGACTGTTGAGCAAGATCAAATCTGATCAATGGGAGTATCGACCGCGCGAGAATATGCGCACGTTACAAGAGCTTGCTCACCATCTTGTCTTGGTGCCCATTACCGATTTAGCGATTCTTCAAGAGAAAAGTCAGGAAGAGGTAGCGCAATATTACCGCGAAATCGAGCACCTATGCGATGGCGAGGAACTGGGACGGTTGATGGAGAAGGGTAGCGCCGCCCTAAAAGCCTATATGGATGGCTTAAGTGAAGAGGATTTTCTGCATAAGAAGACCACCGCATTCTATATGGAGCACGGAACTGAGCAGGCCAAGTGGCTGATCGAGATCGTGACGCACATCTTCCATCATCGCTCGCAGCTATTTACCTATCTCAAACAATTGGGACATGAGGTAAATATGTTTGATCTGTATTGAGGTTTAGCGTTTAAAGCGTACAGGCTCTCGTCTGTGCGCTTACTTGTTATTTGACCCGATCATCATTTCTCTATATGATTTATGGTATATAGCAGTATGCAAGGAGAGGGAGGCCTTTGAAATGGCAGCGCAAGATCAACGCATAAAAGAGAAATTGGCGCTTCTTCCGGATAAACCAGGATGCTATCTGATGAAGGATAAGGCTGGACGGGTCATTTACGTGGGGAAAGCCAAGGTTTTGAAAAATCGCGTCCGTTCTTATTTCACCGGGAGTCATGACGGAAAGACGCAACGGTTGGTCAGCGAGATCGCCGATTTTGAATATATCGTTACGGGCAGTGCGACAGAATCGCTCGTTTTAGAATTGAATCTGATCAAACAATACAGTCCGCGCTATAATGTCATGCTTAAGGATGATAAAAGCTATCCATATATTAAGCTGACCAATGAAGAACATCCGCGCATTGAAATTACGCGCAAGGTAAAGAAGGATAAGGCCAAGTATTTCGGCCCCTATCCCAATGCAGGCGCTGCCCGCGACATCAAGAAGCTGCTTGATCGCCTCTACCCCTTGCGCAAGTGCCGAAATTTAAAGAATAAGGTATGTCTTTATTACCATATCCATCAATGTCTTGCTCCCTGTGAATTTAAGGTGGAGAGAGAAACCTATGAGCAGATGACGCAGGAGATTACCAAATTTTTGCAAGGCGGACATCATGAGATTCGCGCTGACTTGGAACATAAGATGAACGAAGCGGCAGAGAATCTGGAATTTGAACGTGCCAAAGAATATCGCGACTTAATCCGCCAAATCGATGCAATTATGGAGAAGCAGAAGATCACCTTAAACGATTCGGTTAACCGTGATATTTTCGGCTATGCCGTGGATAAAGGATGGATGTGCGTACAGGTTTTATTTATGCGGCAAGGGAAGATGATTGAACGGGATGTTTCTATCTTTCCCTTCTATGGCGAAGCGGAAGAGGATTTTCTCAGTTTTGTGGGCCAATTCTATTATGATTACGAGAAGGGCGCACTGCCGAAAGAGATCATTTTGCCGGCGATCTCCGATGCCTCCTCAATCTCGGAATACTTGGATTCCCGTGTGGTTATTCCAAAGCGCGGGTTAAAGAAAGAGCTGGTGAAAATGGCGGAGGAGAATGCCGTCCTTGCTCTGCAAGAGAAATTTAGGCTGATCGAACGAGATGAGTCCAAAACGACGCTTGCCATAGAGAAACTGGGAGAGGTGTTGGGGATTGATACTCCCTATCGGATTGAGGCATTCGATAATTCCAATATTCAAGGAACCGATCCGGTTTCAGCGATGGTCGTCTTTACGGATGGCAAGCCGGATAAGAAGGAGTATCGGAAATATAAGATCAAGACGGTAAAAGGACCCGATGATTATGAAACGATGCGGGAAGTGATCCGCCGCCGTTACCTGCGCGTCTTAAAGGAGAATCTGCCGCTCCCTGACCTGATCGTCATCGATGGAGGTAGGGGGCAAATGAATGCTGCCAGAGAGGTCCTTGAGGATGAATTGGGACTACTGATTCCGATTTGCGGTTTAGCCAAAGATGATAAGCATAAGACTTCCCAATTATTGGCCGGCGATCCTCCTGAAATTGTTCCGTTACAGCGGAATAGTGAAGAGTTTTACCTGTTGCAGCGCATACAGGAGGAGGTTCATCGGTTTGCCGTCACTTTCCATCGCCAAGTTCGCAAAAATAATATGCTCACCTCGATTCTGGAAGAGATTCCCGGTGTAGGTGAGAAACGCCGTCAACTGCTGCTGCGTCACTTTGGTTCTGTGAAAAAGATCAAAGAAGCCTCCATTGACGATTTGCGGGCGCTAAACATCGGCGATAAACTGGCCAAGACCATTTTAGCGTATTTAAGGGATGATGGTGAGATGAGAGAAGGAAATGGCGATGAAAGCGCAGAGCGTCAATCATAAAAATGCAAAACAGCTTTTGACTCCAGCCAGCGGTTTTTTGTCAGGATACAGTCACAGTCTAAATCCTTACGCTGGCTGTGCTTTTGCCTGTTCCTACTGTTATGTGCGGCAATTGCCGGTCGCCCTCTTTCGCAATGAGGAGTGGGGCAAATGGGTAGATGTAAAGCAGAATGGGGCAGCGATCTTGAAAAAGGAGTTGGTAAAAGCCAAGAAGAGAGGTACTGTAACCATCTTTATGTCTTCGGCTACCGATCCTTACCAACCGCTAGAATATCAGGAAAGGATTACGCGCTCTCTTCTGGAAGTGATGGTAGAGGAGCAGCCTGATTTCCTTTTCGTGCAGACCAGAAGCCCTTTGGTGACGCGTGATGTCGATCTGTTTCAGCAACTGGCTGGCCGCATCCGCGTTAGCATCACCATTGAAACAGACCTGGAGGAGATTCGAAAAGCTTTTACACCCTTTGCCCCGCCCATACAGGCGCGCATCAATGCGATTAAGAGAATCAGGGAGGCAGGAATACCTGTTCAAGCTACAGTTGCACCGCTGTTACCTAGTTCAGAAGCCTTTGCAAGAAAACTCGCTGCTCTCGCCGACCGCATCTGCATTGATGATTATTTTATGGGCGATGGCAGCGGTGGGCGCAGGACGGAGAAATTGGGAATAAGAGAACTCTATAAGGAGTTAAATCTGGAGAAATGGTACCGCAGGGAGGCGATCCAGGATTTCATACAGCAATTAAGGCATGAATGTTATGACGGGCAGATTTATATCAGCCAAGCGGGATTCATGCCATAGGTTTAGGACAAATTGTAAAAAGGTGTTTACTTTTCACAGGTTGTAAGCTATTCTAATCATATATCGAATTGAATATCGTAACGTGGTGAGTTAGAGGAGCGGAGCGATGAGTACCCTAAGGGAGGCTAAGGAGGTCTGTGAACTTAGGAGAAAGGCATATCCGCCGAAGTGTGATAGAATCCTGATCTATCATGCTGGGGTTATTCTGAATAAGAATAACACTGTCATCTTCAATCTCCCAGATTGTTGATGGAGCACTTCTCGCAAACAGGGATTCCGATAGATCTGTCCAGCAATAGGGCAATAATAAGGATCATTCCTTGTTGTTGCCTTTTTATATTGGATTCTCACATCTCACCTCTACATTTATTTATGCAAAGGCAGGAGGAACAATTGATGGGCATCATCGTGCAAAAGTATGGGGGAACTTCGGTAGGTACTCCGGAAAGGATCAAGAACGTGGCTGAGCGCGTGAAAAAGTCGGTCAATGCGGGGAATCAGCTTGTCGTGGTTGTCTCTGCCATGGGTAAAACCACCGATGAGTTGATTGATTTAGCCAGAGCTGTCACAAACCAGCCAAATGAGCGTGAGATGGATATGCTGCTCACGACAGGTGAGCAAATCAGCATAGCGTTACTCTCCATGGCCCTTCAAGCCATAGGGGTGCCTGCAATCTCCATGACCGGCTGGCAAGCAGGCATTTTGACCGAAGCGGTACACGGAAAGGCCCGCATCCGGCAAATCGATCCCAATCCGATCCGGAATGAGTTAAGGAAAGGGAAAGTGGTTGTTGTTGCCGGGTTCCAAGGAATAACCGAACATGGCGATATAACTACGCTGGGAAGAGGCGGATCTGACACGACGGCAGTTGCCATAGCGGCAAGTTTACAGGCGGAAAGATGTGAGATTTACACTGACGTAGAAGGAGTCTATACGACCGATCCGCGCATTGTCCGCGAAGCGCGCAAGCTGAAAACGATCTCTTATGATGAGATGCTGGAATTAGCCAACTTGGGTGCAGGAGTCCTTCATCCGAGATCGGTGGAATGCGGAAAGAGGTTCCAAGTGCCCATCTTAGTAGGTTCGTCATTTGTGGAAGAAGAAGGGACATTGGTTACGGAGGGAAATCAGATGATATTAGAATCAGGCTTGTTAGTTACGGGAGTTGCCTATGATGACGAGGTGGCAAAGATCACCGTTGAAGATCTGCCCAATAAAGTCACCACCTTATCCAATCTCTTTGGCGTCTTGGCAAAGATGCATATTAATGTCGATATTATTATTAATAGTTCTGCAAATACAGAACGAACAACGGTCTCTTTCACCGTCTCTTCCGGAGATCTGGAAAAGACCTTGCTCATTCTGGAAGAGAAGAGAGATGAATTGGGATATACACGCTTATATCACGAAGAGAATCTTGCCAAAGTTTCTATTGTGGGTTCCGGTATGATTTCCAATCCCGGTGTGGCTGCACAGATGTTCCTTTTGTTAAGTGAGGCGAACATCGAGGTGAAGATGGTAAGTACATCAGAGATCAAAGTTTCTACCGTTGTTGATCGCCAAGCCGGGGAGAGAGCGGTGCAAATCTTGCATGAAGGCTTCAAGCTCGATCAGGTTAATCAACCATTGGAAGATAAAATGACGTTCACTTCGATATAAGGGGGGTGGGTTTTTGGATTGCTAATCCAGCGGGCAACACCTTCCCCGCTTTTTTTAAATATGAGCTGCAGCGCGCCTGTCACGATTCCGCATTCCAGAGCGATTGTTTTTTCGGTGCCTTCATGCATGGTGGAGAGCGGAGAGTCGGTGATCACAACTCTATGTTTCTGTCCTTCCAGATTGCAATAATCAAGATTTCCCAAGCTCATTTCTGCAAAGAAGCTTTGCAATTTCTGATAGTCAGAGAGGTTTTCCTTTCTGGCTATCTCTTTACCCCGCCAATAGAGAATCTCTTTTTCATACTCTAACAGGATCTCATTGAAGACCTCGGTGCGAAACCAGTGATAAGCATTGTGCGTCTTCACCATCTATCCCTCCCTAAATTTAGAGAAATGCATCTATTTGATTCATCCTGTTATTAAAGATATGCTCGTCCTTATTCTTTATGTCACTTTTGCATAAATGCATCTCCCCTTCCTTGACGCTTCAAACATAGAGGGGTAAAATAAACATGGTTCACAGATTGTTCACTCTATCTAGATGAAGAGTGGTTGACATTAGATAAGTTTCAATGGACAGCATGTGTATATGAGGGGGCGGATAGAGAAAGATTAGAACTAGGAGTAGGAGAGACTTGTCTCCGTTTGTGCTGGCAATTCTGATTAACAAACTTAAGGAGGGTGCCATATGGCAAGTGATCGGCAATTCGTGAATCGAAGACTCCATTCTTTGCTTGGAGTAATTCCGGTTGGGCTCTTTTTAGTTGTCCATTTGACGGTCAATTTCTATGCAACAAAGGGCCCGGAAGCCTTTGAGAAAGCGGCAGAGTTTATGGAAAATCTTCCGTTTTTAGTATTTCTGCAAATCTTCGTAATCTATTTACCTATACTTTTTCATGCCATTTACGGAGTTTATATTGCGTTCCAGTCCAAAAATAATGTAGGAAACTATGGTTATTTTCGCAATGTTATGTTTATGCTGCAAAGAGTTACGGGACTTATCACCTTCGTTTTTGTCTTTTGGCATGTGTGGGAGACAAGAATTCAAATTCTTTTGGGCAATAAATCATTGGACTTTAACTTAATGGCGGATATCGTGTCCAATCCTTGGATGCTTGCATTATATCTGATCGGATTGATCTCTACTACTTTCCATTTTAGCAATGGTCTCTGGTCTTTCTTGGTAAGCTGGGGAATTACCGTTGGCCCTCGCGCGCAACGTGTATCTACATATGTTACTCTTGTGATCTTTGTTCTTCTCTCTGCGATTGGAGTCGCTGCTTTGCTGGCCTTCGCCAATCCTAGCGATGTAGCAGGATTATATTAAAAGGAGGGAGCATCATGAGTCAAAAATTAATCGTAGTAGGTGGGGGACTCGCTGGTTTAATGGCAACCGTAAAGGCTGCGGAAGCAGGAGTTCCTGTTCAATTATTCTCGGTTGTAAAGGTAAAACGTTCTCACTCCGTCTGCGCGCAAGGTGGTATTAATGGAGCAGTAAATACAAAAGGAGAAGGAGATTCTCCATGGGAACACTTTGACGATACGATCTATGGAGGCGACTTCCTGGCCAACCAGCCGCCCGTTAAGGCTATGTGTGAGGCAGCTCCCGGCATCATCCATCTGTTTGACCGCATGGGTGTGATGTTTAACCGTACGCCTGAAGGGTTACTGGACTTCCGCCGCTTTGGAGGCACGAAACATCACCGTACCGCTTATGCGGGTGCTACCACAGGTCAACAATTGTTATATGCACTGGATGAACAGGTACGCCGCCATGAAGTTGCCGGCCTTGTTGAAAAATATGAAGGTTGGGAATTCTTGGGTATTATCCTTGATGATGAGGGCGTCTGCCGCGGGATTGTGGCGCAAAGCATGACCACGATGGAGATCAAAGCATTTCCTTCCGATGCTGTAATCATGGCAACCGGCGGACCGGGAATTATCTTCGGCAAGACGACCAACTCGGTAATCAATACGGGTGCTGCAGCGGCGCGTGTTTATGCGCAAGGCGCCTATTATGCCAATGGTGAGTTTATTCAGATTCATCCAACCGCGATTCCGGGCGATGACAAATTACGCTTAATGTCTGAGTCGGCGCGCGGTGAAGGCGGACGTATCTGGACATATAAAGATGGAAAGCCTTGGTATTTCCTTGAAGAGAAGTACCCGGCATATGGTAACCTGGTTCCGCGCGATATTGCGACTCGCGAGATTTTCCATGTATGTGTTGACCTGAAGCTGGGCATCAATGGCGAGAATATGGTCTATCTTGACCTTTCCCATAAAGATCCCAAAGAGCTGGATGTGAAACTGGGCGGCATCATCGAGATCTATGAAAAGTTTGTGGGTGATGATCCGCGTAAGGTTCCTATGCGAATCTTCCCGGCTGTTCACTATTCTATGGGCGGACTCTGGATCGATTACGATCAAATGACCAACATTCCTGGACTCTTTGCAGCAGGTGAATGCGACTACTCGCAGCATGGAGCTAACCGCCTTGGCGCAAACTCGCTCCTCTCGGCCATTTATGGCGGTATGGTGGCTGGACCGAAAGCGATTGAATATATGAGGGGTCTGAAGAAATCGGCCCATGATCTCTCTTCTACATTATTTGAGCGGTTTGTGAAGAAGGAAGAAGAGAAATTTAATGAGATCCTGAAAATGAGAGGCAATGAAAATGCCTATGAGCTCCATAAAGAGCTGGGCGAATGGATGACAGATAATGTTACGGTAGTGCGTTACAATGATCGGCTTAAGAAAACGGATGAAAAGATTCTTGAGCTCATGGAGCGCTATAAGAAGATCAATCTGGATGACACGCTCAAATGGAACAACCAGGGAGCGATCTTCACCCGCCAGCTTTGGAATATGCTGGAGCTTGCCCGCGTGATTACCATTGGCGCATTAAACCGCAATGAAAGCCGCGGTGCACATTACAAGCCTGAATATCCAAATCGTAATGATGAAGAGTGGCTGAAAACGACCAAAGCGAAATGGACACCGGATGGTCCGGTATTTGAATATGAAGAAGTGGATACCTCTCTTATTAAGCCTCGTCCCCGCCGTTACGACGTTTCAAAGGAGGAGACCAAGTCATGAGTAAAAAAATACGGCTCATCGTAACGAGACAAGATGGTCCGGACGCTAAACCATACAAAGAGACCTTTGAGATCGATTATAAACCGAATATGAACGTTATTGGTGCATTGATGGCGATTCAGAAGAATCCTGTTAATGCGGAAGGTAAAAGAGTAGCTCCGGTTGTTTGGGAGATGAGCTGCTTGGAAGAGGTGTGCGGCGCTTGTTCGATGGTGATCAACGGAAAACCAAGACAAGCTTGTGCGGCGATCATTGATAAAATTGGCGATACCATCACATTAGAGCCAATGAGAACATTCCCTGTCATTCGTGACCTGGTGATTGACCGCAGCCGTATGTTTGATGCGCTTAAGCGGGTAAAAGCCTGGATTCCTATCGACGGCACCTATGACCTGGGGCCTGGTCCGCGTATGGCCGAATCGGAGCGTCAATGGGCTTATGAACTTTCAAAGTGCATGACCTGCGGCGTCTGCTTGGAGGCTTGTCCCAATGTAAATGATCGCAGTTCGTTTATTGGTCCTGCGGCTGTAAGCCAAGTCCGCCTCTTTAATACCCATCCGACCGGCGCCATGAACAAACATGAGCGCTTGGATGCGCTGATGGATGTAGGCGGATTGGAAGAGTGCGGAAATTCTCAGAACTGTGTTCAATCTTGTCCAAAAGGCATTCCGCTTACCACCTCAATTGCAGCTTTAAATCGGGAACTGACACGCCATGCATTTAAAAAGTGGTTCGACAATTAATATTTTCCCCCCGTTCTGCGGGGGATTTTTTCTTTCTGGATCGACATTTTTTTAAGAATCATGCAATTTTTGCGTCAATACTTGTCGAATTTTGGCAATCTGTCTATAATGGATGAAAAGTAAAGTTGAGAGGTACGTCATGATGAAGGTCCAGATGATTAATCCAATCTTAGAATCTGCCCATAAGGTGATCGAGCAAGTGATTCAGGTTTCTCCGACGCGCGGAGAATTAACCATTAAAGAGGTGGAGTTTGTAGACCAATATATTTGGATCAAAATTGGGATGAAAGGGCAACTGATGGGCGATATCGTATTTGGGCTTCACGAGAATGTAGCGATTAAAATCATCTCCACCATGATGGGTGGCATGGAGATTCTCCATATTGATGAGATCGGAAAAAGCGCAATCTCTGAGTTGAGCAATATGATATCCGGAAATGCAAGCGCCATCTTTTATAATCAGGGTATCGCCATAGATATTACTCCCCCGCAGTTAATTGACAGAGATCATGCCACTCATTACCGAAATTTAAGGGCATTGGTTGTGCCGCTCAATCTTGGAGATATTGGAACATTTGACATTCAGGTGATTATAAATTAACAGAGCAAGAGTATCCGATATATGGTAAAATAAATTATCATATCATTTGGATACTTTTCATTTTTTCTCAATACCTATCGACCACGAATCCTTGCAACCCGAATAGGATGATGAATACGGGAGGAAGAGATGATAAATCCGTTAAATCCTTTATCTGATCAAGAGATCAGGAATCGCCTGTCAGCACTGCAGCATCGGCTGGAAAACCATCATATAGATGGGGCTTTGATCATCCAGAATGTAGACCTTTATTATTTTAGCGGCATGATGCAACTGGGTCAGATGTTTGTTCCCCAAAAAGGGGAACCATGGATCATGATCCGTAAGAGCCTGGATAGGGCGAAAATGGATACCCCATTTCCGGTCGAGCCGATGATCAGTTCTAAAGAGCTTCAGAAAGAGCTGATCTCCCGTTATGGCGCGATTGCCAGAATCGGCTTGGAATTGGATGTCTTGCCGTACAATCAAGTAGAACGCCTGAGAAAGGCATTGCCAGATTGCCAATTTATCGATATTTCGGGAATGATACGCGAAATTCGCATGATCAAAAGTGCATATGAGATAGATTGCCTATCCCGTGCGGCCAAGATTCAGGATCTTGCCCTCCGGAAAGCGATTCAACTCATTCCTGGCGGAATCCGTGAAATAGACCTTGCTGCTGCCATCGAACACGAATTGCGCTCTCAAGGCCATATCGGCGTAACAAGAACAAGGGGATTTAATCAGGAGCTGGTGCTGGGTGCAGTGATTTCTGGTCCAGAAGCATCAATTCCTTCGTACTTTGACGGCCCCGCCGGAGGAACCGGACTTACTACCGCTGCTCCTGCGGGTTCCGGATTCAGTCCGATTCGACCCAACGAACCCATTCTAATTGATTTCTGTACATGCATTGACGGGTATAACTTTGACCAGACCAGAACGGCGGTATGGGGTGAATTGGATCCCGACTTACATGAAGCATATAGCTTTTCGGTAGCCATTCTTAGAGAGATTGAACGCATGGCCAAGCCTGGCATAACACCTGAAAGCCTTTATGAGCGGGCTTTGGAATTGGTTCAAGAGTGGGGTCTTGAACAACATTTTATGGGTTATGGGAGAAATCAAGCCAAGTTTTTGGGGCATGGCGTTGGCTTAGAGGTGGACGAACTTCCTGTATTGGCGAAGGGGTTTACGATGCCTTTGCAACCGGGCATGACGATCGCCATTGAGCCCAAATTTACTTTCCCGGGGCGCGGGATTGTAGGGATCGAAAATACCTACCTCGTTACCTCAGACGGGATAAAGTCGATGTCAGTAACCTCAGAAGAGCTTATCCGCATACCATATAAATGATACCAGTATTTTTTAAACAGACTTCGGCAAGAATATCAGTAGCGAAAACATATAGATAAGGCGTTAATTCTTTGATATATTATAAAACAGGTAGTCTTTACAATAAAAAAATAGTATAATGAAGGCTGAAAAAGAACAAAAGGAGGACGCCCAACATGGCATACTATACTTGGGTTGATAAAGAGACTTGTATCGCTTGTGGTGCTTGTGGAGCGACTGCACCCGATATTTATGACTATGATGATGAGGGGCTAGCCTACTGCACCCTTGACGATAATGCTGGAATTGTAGAAATTCCTGATATTCTTGTTGATGACATGATGGATGCACGGGATGGCTGTCCAACTGAATCGATTAAAGTAAGCGAAACACCAAAATCTTAATGATATCCAAAAAAGATCTGCTCATGATCGAGCAGGTCTTTTTTGGTCAATCAGAGGGCTCTGCCATCTCCGAGTTTTCTTTCGTTCGCTTTCGCCGTGAGGTTTCAATGCTCCCAGCGCTATACATCTTCCCGTGCAGGGGATTCTTTTACCATCTCCGTTGTTTCGTTAATGAGTCCGTTGTCTTGGGTGACCTGCCCTCCGCCTAAACCTTCATTGATCATACGGTCAACGTCTACAAAGAACCGATTCCTGCCTTCATGAATTGAATCCTTTTCGGGCAATATTCTCCCTCCTTTTCTTTATGCACTATTTAGGTTTACCTGAACCATTTCAAAATATTAATGGTGCCGTTCAAAACCTCAGAGGATAAAGACAAAAAAATTGAATAAATGGATTAATTATTATTGATAATGGGTAAGGAGTAAGATAAGATACTGTATAATGACACAAAACTACATGGATCGACAAAAAAATAACTTCAAATGAATGATTGGAGCAGAATTAAAAAAAAATTGCCAAATAGGAAGGTAAAAAAGGGAGAAAGGTAAAATATTAATGAGTAGGTGGATAGTGACTAATGTGAGACTAGAAAATATGGGATGTGAATAGTGCATGAATTTCTCACAAAGCGACCAGAGTATTCGTAGAGATAAGATAAGAAGAGAGTTAGAGAATGCCATAGCAGAGAAACAATTCCACCTTAATTACCAGCCGCTTATTGATGTGAAAAAGGGAGTAATTATGGGAATGGAGGCGTTGCTTCGCTGGAATCATCCTGAATTGGGAAATGTCTCTCCAATGGAGTTTATCCCGATCGCTGAAGAGAGTGACATGATAAAAAAAATCGGAGAATGGGTATTATATGAAGCCTGTACGCAGAATACCAAATGGCAGAGAGCAGGATTCTTGCCGATACGTGTAGCGGTTAACATTTCGGCTGTTCATTTTCAGGACCCCTGGTTTATAACGCTTGTGAAGAATGCCCTGACTGAAACGGCGCTGGATCCCGCTTATCTGGAAATTGAATTGACTGAAAATTCCCTGCTCAAGGATATTGATGAGAGCGTACATAAGATTCAGGAGCTAAAACGCATGGGAGTTAGAGTTGCCATTGATGACTTTGGAACGGGATATTCTTCGTTTAGCTATCTGAAGCAACTGCCTGTTGATTCGTTAAAAATTGATCGGAGTTTTATAAAAGATCTGGAAGTGGATAAAAGAGACAGCTTGATTGTTGCCGCCATTATTAACCTTGTTCATGCATTGGGATTGGAAGTTGTCGCAGAAGGAGTCGAGACGATAGAAGCTTTCCGGTTCCTGAGCGAGAAAAAATGCGATGGACTGCAAGGATATCTGTTTAGTAAACCCTTAGCCAATCAGGAAGCTGAAAGCTTGGTCAAAAAGCCGTTTAAGTATAGTTATTTGTTAACTTAATCAAGAAAGTTTTTTGAAAACGACACCCCCTAAAGTAAGGTGTCGTTTTCATTCTTTATCAGACCAGCCATTGCTTACGCTATGCCCAGTTTTCTTTCGTGGTCTAGCTTCCAAACCCCATTCTCATCAATATATTGAATGTGCAGGCCCATTTTCATAAAACCCCCACACCAATAAAAATGCCAAGTCATAAAATATCTTGACTAAATTCCTAGAGCCCTTGTGACCCGATGATCCTCTAACAAGGAGGGGTGGCGCTATTGAAAGGTAGTGAGCACAATGCCAAACCATTGCTGACTAACAGGGAGAGAGAAGTTTTTGAACTGTTAGTGCAGGACAAAACTACAAAGGAGATCGCAAAGCAGCTGTTTATTAGTGAGAAAACAGTGCGCAACCATATTAGCAATGTTATGCAGAAATTAGGTGTTAAGGGTAGATCTCAAGCAGTTGTAGAATTGGTTCGCATGGGGGAGTTGGAGATTTAGCCAATGAGAGCGTGCGAAAGCCTTCTCCCCCCTTTCAATGGGTACATTGAAGGGGGATTTTGTCTGTCTTTGGCATAACTGTTGATAAAATCTTTTAAAAAAGATCCTTTGACCATCGAAGGATCTTTTTATTATTTGTACCCACTGTGCTTTTCCATTGAAAGTATTATGTCAAAAATAGAGGATTTTTTTATTTTTCTTAAATTGCAATAATAAATGCAACAAAATCACAAAAGTCGTAATCCGTAAGATTAAGCGATCTTGTTTAACTCATCCAAAAATAGATCATTAGGCGTTTTATAACCTAGGATCTTGCGCGGCAATGAGTTGCACCAGTTTTCAACATAAGTGATCAGCGTATCATCGATGTCATCAATGGACTTTCCCTTGGGGATAAAGCGGCGAATGAGTCCATTATGGCGTTCGTTTGTCCCCCGTTCACTGGATGTATAAGGATGAGTGTAATAAATATGTATCTGGTCACAATCCATGGCTTTAACCAGTTCACTAAATTCAGAACCATTATCCGATGTGATGGTTTTAAAGACAGACGAAAAAGCGGTCCCATAGATGTTTTTTAGTTCTTGAATCGCCTGATTCACTCCATCCACCGTTTTTTGATCAATCTTAAAAATGTGCTCTTTTCGCGTGGTTCGTTCGGTCAGTGTGAGGAGGGCAGCCCCTTTCTTTCGTGAACCGAGCATAGTATCAATTTCCCAGTGACCAAATTCTTTTCTCTCATGAATATGAGAAGGACGTTCTTCAATGCTCATCCCTAATATCTTTTTATTCTTTCTGGTTTGCTTCTTTTTCGTACTCCTTCTGACTTTCAATGGGAGGTCTATAT